>Ga0209410_1000838_pt1 | contig 14603 bp, 8 predicted proteins | sample Mar14436cmmetaG_FD_184135 | JGI IMG/M metagenome (GOLD analysis project Ga0209410, IMG submission 184135) | Marine hydrothermal vent microbial communities from Guaymas Basin, Gulf of California to study Microbial Dark Matter (Phase II) - Marker... ... | reverse complement strand
ACTGTCCCACAGATGGCCATGCTAATCCATTCAAAACCGTCTTCGCATATGCGAAAGCAGCTCAAGCATTAGGTACCGAAATATGGGAATACTGTGAGGTACAATCCATAAATCGTAAAGGCACCTGTTACGAAATACTAACACCTCACGACACTGTAGCTACACCGATTTTGATCAATGCTGCTGGTGGATGGGCAAACATCATCGCCAAGATGGTAGGTATCGAGTTACCCACCACCCCCTATCGACACGAGATACTGGTGACCGAGCCTGTTGAACACTTCTTGGACCCACTCATAATATCATTCGATGGCGACTATTACTTTCGTCAAGAACATAATGGCGGTATAGTTGGTGGTATGGGTAACCCTGACGAACCACCCGGTATCAACCATCGATCCAGTTTACACTTTCTCATAGAGTTCAGCCACAAGCTTGCCAAGGCTATGCCTATACTCAAAGATGTACGTATCATCCGCCAATGGGCCGGCTTATATCTCATGTCACCCGATTCACAACACATAATGGGCGATATGAACGGTATCGATGGCTACTACCAGATAGTGGGGTTCAGTGGTCACGGGTTTATGCTTGGCCCTATAAGTTCGAAGCTACTTGCAGATTACATAACCGATGGTAAGCGTAACGAGTTCATCGATGCATTCAGCTACAGGAGGTTTGAAGAAGGTACCATCCAAAAGGAGGTATCAGTAGTATGATAACAAGCTTCACCGATGTGTGGGACTTCATAAAAGAAAGAGCCCCACACATAAAGGTAGCTATACCTGTACCCGACCGTACCAGCCTCGACAGCATTGCCCTTGTCCATGAATACGTCACCCCGATATTGGTTGGCGATCCATCACAGTTGCCCGATGGTTACAAGGTTATCCCTGCCTACACTACAGTAGAGGCATCACTTAAAGCAGCTTCACTCGTACGTAACGGTGATGCCGACATGTTAATGAAAGGCAAGCTACCCACACCTGTATTCCTCAAGTCCGTACTTGACAAACAACACGGTATCAAAGGCGCACCTCTCCTATCACACATAGCGATACTCGAGTGCCCGTACTACCACAAGTTACTTGCAATAACAGATGGCGGTATGGTGATCAAACCCAGCTTCGAAGACAAGATACAAATTATCAAAAACGCCGTCTCATTTGTACATAACGTATTAGGTGTAGATCACCCCAAGGTAGCCGTACTTGCAGCCGTTGAGACCATCAACCCCAAAATGCCCGAAACCATGGAAGCTGCCGAGCTCGCAGTTATGGCCGAACATGGTGAGTTCGCACCCGCCGAGGTTGAGGGTCCACTTGCACTCGACTTAGCTGTATCGAAAGAAGCCGGCGAAAAGAAGGGCCTACTAAACGATTTCATAGGTGATGCCGACATATTGGTTGTACCCGATGTTACCACCGGCAACATCTTAGCCAAAGGATTACTATATCTTGGTGGTGCCAAAGTCGGTGGCTTGATAATTGGTACAACCAAACCCTGTGTAATGCTATCACGTGCAGACGACGAGGAGACCAAACTCAACTCACTCAGCCTCGGTATACTTCAACATTTACGAACCACGTAATTACCAGCTTAGCTTCACTGTCACCCTATGCTCAGGGTTCAAATATTTGAAGTGTGAATACGCATAGTCTAAGCTAAGCTTCCCGATGTGGAAACCCACCCCCGCAGAGTAGTCTTCACTATCATAAAACAGCTTGTACCCCATCCTAACCGTAAGCATAGGGTGTAACTTTATCTCCACTCCCGTATGTAGCTTCTCCGGGCCATCTGGTGGCTTAATCAACGACACACCCAGCAACCCTTTATCTTGCCAGAACGGCATCGCTACCCCAATATTGTACATCGTAGGTATAGGATAATGCTCCGCAATATATGCTACCTGGCCACCAAAATTCTGTATCGTAACACCCAATACCACATCATGCCATCCCGTAAGGAAATACGTACCCACATCTACCGCCCACGTTGTTATCGAGTAATCCATAAGGTATGAATTGATGAGCTTGAGGTTCACACCCATGCTGGCACGATCTGTCAACTTACGTGAATAACTGATACCCGTCACGTATTTACCCACGTAGAACTCTTCACCCGTACCATATGGATGTAATGGATCACGTACCTTCATAGCATCCGTATATAAGCTACCAAAGAACAACGTAAATGTACCCACTCTCGCATACGGTAACGCTATTGCACCAAAATCGTAGTAGATACCAGGTGCTATCCAGTTCGTATGTGTGAGAACTATCCACTTATTTTCTAACCTACCCAATGCACCTGGATTATAGAAAACCGCACTTACGTCTTCAACTGCTGCAACCACAGCCTCACCCATACCCAACGCACGTGCATCTATACCAATCCGCAGAAACTGTTCCGCAGTACTACCGTGTCGCTTATACTGGGCCCAAATTATTGTGGGTATAACCAACACCCATATAAATCTACGCATCTAACCCCCTATTTGATCACAACAAATTTACCCACATATATATCGCCTGTATCCAGATTCTCCACCGAGTATATGTATATACCGCTGGCCACCGCCTGATGCTGTTCACTTAGTAGGTCCCAGAACGCAAACCCCTTATTTTCATCCTCATGCCTTATGGTTTTGACCAGATCACCTGCCAAACTGTATATCCTTATAACACAGCGTGCTGGTATGTTAGCAAACATTATCTTTCTATCCTCTTCTGTCCACCCTATAGCTGGATACCGTGGTACCTCCCATGGTGGGCTCGTCATCGTAGTGTAATCAACATTACCAAAATATGGGTTAGGCACCACAAATGGTTTATCAGTCTCAAAATCCTCAACAGGTGGTGGCCCAGGCTGCACCTCCTTCACGTATGGTGTGAGTGCCGACTCCTGAGACGGCATATCATGTATAGGGTCGGGCAAATCATACGCTGTCACAACGTAGTAGTACGTAACCCCCATGATAAGCCCCGAATCCACAAACGTATAGCTTATACCAGTGTTTGACCCAAATATTTGGTGATCCACCGTATCTATAATCACTGTATCCGGTAAGACTATCGTGTCTATCTCAACCCCTTTCTTGTCAAACTCTGCCAACATCTGAAACGGTCCCGCCTCATTCGTCGCCCTATACACACGATAGCCAGCAAAATCCTTGTAGTGACCATCCTCACGCAACGTATCGATAAACTCTTCAGGGTTACGTCCACCTTCTATCGGGCTCCAATCGAGTATCACCTTATTACCTTCAACCCTCACCCTAAACTCCGGTGGTGGCGGTGGTGGCGGAAACTGATAGTTCCTTCGATATGTCTTAACCCCAAAATCATAATATGCACGTAATGCTTCAACATCCTCACCACCAAACAACCCACCCGCTATCTTCAATGTATCACCTGGCATCAACGCACGTAACGTATCGTTTATCCGTCTACCAAATGGCCCCCAACCATTGATCACTGACAGGTCAGCAGCTTCAGCAACATCCATCCCTATAAGTCCATCCGGGAAGCTCGCCCCCTGTATTACACCATCGGACATAAATTTATAAGCTTCGTTATCGTATTCTGGATAGTTATCCCAATTGCGAAAATAATGAAATGATTGATAAACCCCTGTAGTATCCTGACCAGGTGCATCAAAGAACCCTACTGCAACCACCTCCGTAACTGTACCATCCCTACCATCAGGTGCATCAAAGCATATCACCAGCTTACGCTTTGGATCATACCTCACATAATCGTCAGATGTAACCGCACCCCAGTCACCCTCTGCAATCTCAGGATAACCAACCGCCGGATGTATCATATAGCCAAGGAACAGATTATATATCGGGAGCGTATCCTGGTTGATGATCCAGTATCGAAACAGTATCATATCATCCATCATCGACGACCTCCACGCATGCGTTGTCTGTACCAGCTTTATGTAAAGATATGGTGGCCAGCTATATATGGGACAACTATAGTCGTACATCACCATCGTAAAGTCCTGATCCGACAACGTAGCGTAATCCTCATCGATCAACCCATCACCATCGTCATCCCAGCCATTGAACCACTCCTCATCCACTAACCCATCACCATCGTCATCCCTCATATATACGCCATGTAACTCATCAAGCTCCACAATACTCGATTCCCATATTGTATCCCTATCATCTGTCGATGGCCATAGCTCATGCCATGGATAGTAACCAAGCCATCCACCTATAACAATGGTATCACCTGTGGGTTTAATACCACCTACCCATATAGAGAATGCATCCATATGCTCAGCACCCGACCCTATCGGATATTCCCAATGGAAATTGGGCCACCCCACACCACCATAGAATGCTCCATATATACCCATGTTGGATATAATCACACGCATCTTACCCGTGGATTGATACTTCCACTGTATGGGATAATCCTCCACCTGTTGTGCTGCCACACCATAGGCAAACACACACACCGACATTATCACTACCATGTATCGCATCTTCCCTCCTATAGTTTTATCCTAACCCCTAAATTAATTATCCGTGGCCCACTATATGCATTGGGTTCCATCATCTTCAACATACTACGCCACGACCATATCGTATGTGCCCTACCATCGGCATCACCATACCGATACGGTTTACCCGTCCATCCGTTTATCTTATATCTATCCACTACGTTACGCTGATCCAGCAGATTCAAGATATTACTGTAGAGCTCCACCACCATACGACCGATATTGAACTCCTTCCTGATTTTCACATCAATATAGGATACCCATGGCAACCTACCCGTATTCTCAGCAATCGATGGGTTAACACCCGCCGGTGTATACGGTAACCCAGAATACAGTTGTGCTAATATGTCGATACCCCATCGATCGAACGGCAACACCCAACGTTCACCTTTACCCACCCATGTGGATAGATTCAGTATAAACGAATGCCTTCTATCCCAATCAAGGAAATGCTCACGTACAGGTATGGTACCACCTCCCCATATGCGGTAGCATTCCATGAATGCACTCGATGCATAGCCGGTTGCCCATTGATAAGTATACACGAATTCACCCCTCCAGTGTCTGGTAAATCGCTTTTTAATCTGGAACTCAAACCCTCTTGCTCTCGCATAACCCTTATTCACCCACACCCATACCGGAGGTGTACCAGTCTGTATCTGGCCAGGGTAATCAAACATATCCTTATTGTAAAGCTTAACATACATCGCTATGTCAGGCGCAAATTGGTGTGCCACCCCAAACTCATATGCAACCGTACGTTGTGGCTTGAGGTTGGGATTACCCACCCACGTACCTGTAAACGGATCTCTGTACAAGAACTGCAGCGGCGGCATCTGATTGAAATGTCCATACGCAAAGTACAGCGAAGTACGTTCACTGATGGGGAAAGACACACCCAATCTCGGGCTTATTATGAACCTATGATGTTCGATCTTCTCAAGTTTAAGATCTGTAATTCGTTCCCACTGGTTTATCCATGCAGTATCGTCAACTGTTGGCCCGGGATCGAAGTAGTCTACCCTCACACCTGCATTGATGACCAACCCTTCAAACTCCATCTTATCCTGCACATAAGCAGCCGCTTTCTTGGGATATCCTGAAAACACCCACCTGTATAACCCATACTCAGGATATGGGCCTGGCACATCACGTCCTTCATAATAGAACGGCGTTGTATATTGTAAATCGACATAACTCACATCATAGTAGTTGTACTCAATCCCTGTCTTCAAAAAGTGATTCCTATGTACCTGAGACGATAGATCCCATTTCACCGTAAATCTTAAAGTATAATCCTCACGGTACCGTGACTGTGCACCTGTATCGACAAACCCGTCACCATTTATGTCCCAACCCCATGGTTCACCCACATACTGGCTATCGACCTTCGGTATGCTATCAAGTATAAGCACTGTCTCTACAAAGCTTGTCTCAGGCATCACTACACTACGTATGTTTATACCAACCGTATCGTACACCCATTCCGTTGTGTCATACTCCCAGTGATAATATTCCGGCGGTAGCCTAAACTTTTGGTGATAGTATGTCTTAAGCCAACCCATCCTCAACGTATAGAATGTCTTAGGTGATAGAGTATGTATGAGATTAAACGTCACGTGATATTTGTCATCTTCACATTTCTCCATCGAATCAGCCAGAAACACCCATGCCCAATCAAACCAGTACCAGTACCCCCATGCACGCCTGAATCCAAGGTTAAATTTTAGGTTAGGTGAAACCTCATACGTAAGCTTAGTGTTGAAGTTGAAGTTGTTGTGTTGCCTCTCGTATATCTTCCATCCAGGTAGTATCTCCACACGCTTCTCGCGTTTCCTCTTATCCACATATGGGCCATCATGTAACCTACCGCTACCTGATACAAAGTATCGTAACTTCTTATTCCCCAATATAGGGCCACCTATTGCGAACGCCATGTAATCCATGTTCTCCGAGTATTTATTCGTGTATTCAGCAGCTAATGGGCTCGGAAACTCCGGATGTACCCGCGGTAAGATCCTATCAGTCTTATACTCAAGTTCGATCGATGGCTTTGTCTCCCCCTCTCTGGTTACAATATTTACCACACCGGATTGCGCTTCACCATATTCCGCATTGAACCCACCCGTTAAAACCTCCATCTCCTTCACTGATACAACACTGAGGTCGAAAGCCGCCGTACCATGTATAGGGTCACGTATCGGTAAGCCATCCATGGTATAAAGTACCTCTTCACTGCGACCACCACGAAAATGGCCCTCCACTACACCAGGTTGTAACTCCACCACACGTCTGAACGTCTCAATATTTGGTATACTTTCGATTTCCTCCTTTGTCACATATCGTGTACTCGATGTCATATCCGGTATGACCAAGGGCCGTTTGGCTACAACTACAATCGGATGCTCAATCTTAATAGGAGTAGGTTCAAGCTGAAAATCGACCCTCGTCGTCAAATCTATCGCCACATGTATGTTTTTACGAACCTCTGGCCTATATCCCATCATCGTAACTTTTATGTCGTAATAACCTGGTAACACCTTCAGAATATGATAGTATCCATCCTTATCAGTAGCTGCCCCATAGTTTGTACCTATGAGCACAACGTTTGCACCTTCAAGTGGTTTACCAGTTTCCTTATCAATAACCCTACCCATAACCTTACCATAAACACCTGCCATCAACGTCACAGGCAGTATTAACATAGTTATAGCTAAAATGGCAATATAGCGTCTCATTGGCCCTCCTTTCACAAAACGTTCATTTTTGTCAAAACATATCTCACTAATTCCCTCGCATCTTCTTCATAAAGGTATAGCAATGGGAAAGTAGTTGTCACCACCTTATACGTGACACCATCGTAATAAGTACATACGACCTTACCCACTAATGTAGTGTCACTTCGTGGCACATACGTAAGCAATGGCAAAGTAAACGCCCTACCCATAAGCCCATATACGTTTTTGACACCACCTTCCCATCCATCCGGTAACCTCGACGTATCTACCCTCACCGTTGGACAACCTTCATGACCCTCACCACCTATAAATTGTGACTCCAATATCTTCTCAATTCCATCTATATGCATATAGTCGAATCCAAACCCACCCGAATCGAACTCAGCCTCCTCTATACGACCATAGACAGCTGACCAGCCACTTATCCATAGGTTACCACCAACATCCAGGTACTGGCTGATGATAGACTTAATCTCGCCATTACTTGCAGTCCAGAACCAGTATCTTGGGCTACTCATCATCTTATCACGGTACCAGAATACCACCCTATAGTGTGCAACCGTATCGATAAAACTCCCCGTATATGTACGGAAGTTGATCACATCATAGTTGCCAACCCCTACTACCGAATCGAACAACGGTATATAAAACTCTTCCGTATTTGATGGCTCACTACCTGGTTGTGCACTCTGTTCCTCATACACCACAAGTAATGGCCTATCGAACTTCACCTCCACCAACCGCACATGTATCTTAGCAGGTGCCGTATCTTGGTTATACAAGTTATCACGTGCCATCACCTCGATAACATGCCAACCATCGAGCGGCTCCCTAAATGCCACAGGGTTTATATACACGAAAGTATCCCTTGTCCATGGTGACCATTCCAAGCTATCCACACGCCACCTGTAATCTCGTACCTCACCGTCGGGATCTTCACCACACCAGCTCACCAGCACACCCTGCCACGTAGGTGTAGTATTTGCACGTACAAGGAAGCTATCACCATCTGCAGGATAAAGGATATAAGTTTCAGGCAACTTATTTGCAAACGTCCAGAACCTTTTCACTGCAGGCGTAGGATCTACCGCACCTTCATTATCTATAGCAGCAACCTCAAATATCTGTAGGTTAGACGCGATAGTATCACCATCGACCACCCTATCTGCATCAGATGACTCAAACGGTATCTCCACTTGGGTAGACGTTGTCTCCACCCACGCATCGCGTGCGGGAAAATAGTAAGTATCGCCCCTTGTCACATGAATAGTACGATACCGATATCGGTACTTAACCACGAAACCATCCTCATCATCACCATCCCACGACAGTGTCTGTAGCGGCAGATATACAGGTAATGAATCGCCCTTAGTATAGGAGTGAAGCGAATCGTTTTCAGGTGGTACGTTCACCAATATAGTTTCGGGTGGCTTATTAGGATGCCTTTCACCTATTTTACCCCTACGACAATTGGTGCCCAGCACAGCCAACAAGATGATAACAATTCCTATGCTATAGCTATGCTTAAAGATTGGCCTCATCTTAACTCCTTTCATCTCCTTTTAATCTCTTTAACCTCTATCGTTGGGTTGAGCTCGTAATGGTCCAACACCCTAACAACAGAATTTTCGATATCAAAGTATAGGTACAAATCATAGTATGCACCTTCTTCAACGTTGAGCTCAAACTCAGCCTCCGCTACTGACGAAACTCCACCCACAATGTCATAGTTATAGCCATGATACCTAAACGTATATGGATACGATACTATTACCGTATCGAGCATAGTATCCACCACCATACCTGTTGTATCGATGTAAAACGTATCATATACGATGCTATCACGTATTACGAGCGTCGTCTCGCTTGTTACCGTATCTATTACATACGATGTATCACTTATTATTGTATCGATAACCGCCACTGTATCCAAGGTATAAGATGTATCAATCTGCAAAGTGAACGTTGTCTCTTTAAGTGCCTCAGGTCGCATTGTAAGCTTTATCTGCACAAACTTATCCGCAGGTAGGTCAGTCTCCCCAAGATAGTGGGCTATAAACTCATTCTCTACAGTATCCCAAGCAAGTACATTGACGATACGTGTGGTATCGTACCACTTATCAGGTGTATAGTATACCATTTTATAATCACCATTTTCACGATACATACGTATGTTGTAGACACCGAGGTTGAGGCAATCACCCGGCTTGATATTGAGCGAATCTATATCACCTTTACCCTCTATCCATACCCGTAAGTAGGCAGGTTTCGGTGACGGTGGCATCCCCGTACAATAAACACACATTAGTACTACAAGGATCATCGCCCTCGTAATCCATTTCATCATTGTACCTCCTACTTTTGAAAATAAATTTAAGTCGCCCCTATTTATGTCAACCATTGAATATTGTCTAATTTACTTTAATTTTAGATGATGACATACAACGAGGCATACACCTACGCAGCTAAGATATTGAGCATCGTATTACCTGGTGATATCAAGGACGAGCTTAAAATCTGCTTCGAGGAGTATCTTAAAATACCCATATGGAAGGTTACAACCTATCCCAACCGCAAGCTATCGCCTGATGAAGAGTCCAAGCTATTAGATTATGTAGCACGTCGTGCACGCCGTGAACCCTGGCAATATATTGTCGGTAAATCATATTTTATGGGGTTAGAATTCCAAGTCGATAAGACTGTCTTCATACCGCGACCGGAGACAGAAGATCTTGTAACCTACACATACATAATAGTACGTAAATTCAACCTCCAATCCATCTGGGATGTAGGTACAGGCTGTGGTGCCATCGCTATAGCATTGAAAAGGATGTTACCCGATGTCGAAGTCTACGCCTCTGACATCATACCGTTGAAACTCGCACGTCACAACGCCAACAATGTAGGGGTAAGGGTTCATTTCAAACGTGGCAACCTACTCGATGCGTTCGCTGAACTTAAAGTTGACACTATTGTCTGCAACCCACCTTATATCCCCAGCACAAGATATTGGGATCTACCCCCCGAAGTATTGTACGAACCGCGTACCAGCTACGATGGCGGTACCGATGGCTTAGAAGTCATCAAACAGCTGATACCTCAAACTGTATCACATCTCACACCACATGGCGTGCTATTGATCGAACTCGATTCAACACAATCCGATAGAGTGTTAGAGTTAGCTCATCAATATTACCCTCATGCATGCATACTTAAGGATACATTTGGTAAACCACGCTTTTTGGTCACCTCCAACAGAGATATCACCATCCACCCCTGGGAGACACTACGTGATAGGTTCATGGTAGGTTTATTTTAGCTTCACCATCTTATGTACAAGCTGTTTGTTACCCACATCCATTACGTAGAAATATATACCTGGCGGTACTTCCTTACCTGTAGTAGATGTACCATCCCAATATATAATGTGTGAACCTGCCCTCACCGTGTATGATCTTACAATCCTACCAGTTACATCGTATATTGTGAGCTTACCAACCCTACCATTTGGTATCACACATTTGATAGCAGTCCCGTATATAAACGGATTTGGATAGTTCTGAAGTAACTCCAACCTATCCAATGCAACCTCCTCCACACCCGTAAGCCCAGCTATCGCATGCTGCATGAACCGTTTCGCACTATCCTCTTCCATGTAGTATAGCGGGAACCCCAACAGTATAACCTTATGTGGTCCACCGGTATACTCAATACCACATATTTTACCATCGAACGCCGTATCCCCAGACGCCGACCTAAACGTATATATTGGTTGTGCACCCACGGTTGTGAACACATCTATATACTTCATATTACCGTGCCATGTGGATAACACCTTGGAGGAATCAACTTCAAGATCTGGATATCCCGCACATCCATCAGCACCTACGAAATCAGCCCACCCAGACTCATCAGCTGCTGCTATCTTGAAATAATCATACACGAAATCACCGGGCTCAAACTCACTTGGATAAGTTTCACCCGTCAGCGCATAGATAGGTTTCCAGCCCGAAATTATTAACTTACCACCAGCATCCAAGTAGAGTTTGAGTTCATCCACCACCTCATGTAGATGCGGTGCCGCATAGTCATCAGCATACCAGATTATGATACCATATATCCCACAATCGTAAATTGTTGGCATACCATCGCTGTCGATATCCCATTCATCATACTCGTAGGTATCGAGTAACGCGTGGTAGAAACTATCCACCTGCTCATCTGTGGGGTTACAAGGTGCACCTGTCCCGTTACGTGTTTCGTCCACCAGCAATATACCATGGTCGAGCGATATACAGCGACCCGTAACCTCAACCGAGTAATCACTCTCAAGCCCTTGTGTATCAACCGCTGTCACCACATAGTAATACCATACACCACTCTCGACCATCGTATCGGTGAAGAATGTATCCACCAACTCACTATTTATCCTATTGTATGGGCCACCTGATGTCTCACCCCTGTAGACATTGTACCCTATGACATCATCTTCATAGTTGCGCCTCCAAGATAGGTTCAATTTAAAATATCCTGGACTTATGGTTACATCCTTAGGTGCAGACGGTGGCCCCTCCAACGTACCCGGGAAGGTGACAAACGGATTACCTATGAAACACAGATCCCATGTGAACGAATCCGGTGTCTCATCCCCCCAGTATGTGAACCACACCTTTATCCATGTTGTATCATATTGGTAGCACAGATAATCGTAAAATGCCTCACCGAGTGTCTTACCTGCGGATAGTAAGTTGAAAAATGTCTCCTGTGCATTACCTGTACCTATGCTACGTGTGACACCGAGCGCTCCAAGCCCGTTGGATTCACCCATACAGTAGTTAACTGCAAGATTATGTGATGGCTCATCATGAAAGCTTGCACCATGGCATGCCCACAGCAGGTAGAACCACGACCCTGGTGATATCTCACGTACATCACTCCAGTATACCCATGGCCAGCGATCAAAGCAATGTACACTACTACCTGAGTGACACCATATGTGGGTAATCTCCGACCCATACGTGTTCAGGTATTCGAGATACTCGCTACCACTAACATACCAATCTGGCATCCCACCTATGGTATCAACCGCCTCCCCATATATATGTGATAAGCTGATATACATTGGCTTAGCTGCACCCCGCCAGTCATAACATATACATTCGAGTGCCTGCCTCGGTACATGTAGCTCATGCTGATAGTACGTATGACATTTCTGTAGGTAACCAACCAGCCTCTCCGGTTCGTCTGCTGGTGGCCACATCCAGAACACCCATATCTCAGGTCCAACATGGTCACCCTCTATCTTCTGTTCGTAATAGCCATCATTATCACCATCAACGAATGTACCATCGAGATCCTCATAGAAGTATGGCAAACAGTACGGGAGTTCGACCTGCCTCGGATGCTCCCATAGCGCATAGGGTAGGTTACCCACAAGTATCGCACCGGTTATACCACTATCAACATAGAGTGTCTGCAGATACCCACGTATAGCTTCAGCCGTCATATCGCTCCAGCTATCCACAAATATGTACAGGCTGGCATCAAATTGTGACTCAACATCCAGCTTGTACTGCTCCAACAACGTATCAATCATCCCATACACACTACTGTCCACGAGTACTGCTACATTCTGGTGTATACGGGGTGCAATGTTGTTGATAAAGTACCACCACCATGTCCAATAATCCCCATACCCTATACCAAGTACATATTCATGCACATATTCGAAAGTATCCGGTAACGAGTATGTGAGTGTCACACTGGTATCAAGTACACACGGAGGAGAGGGCACCTCAACAGCTTGCCAAAGTACAAAATCGAACTCCCACGCACCACGTGTAGCACGTTTGTACACTATGATACCAATGGTATCAACATTTGGTGGTACATTGACACTAAAATGTACAGTTACATCAATCTCATCACCCGGATCTGCATACGGAGGATAATCGATCCACACCACAGCTGGATATTGCTGTTTAAGTTGGTTCGTTGCCTGTATCAACCTGAACGCCTGCTGCCTTGTTAGCACCATATACTCTATACCACATTGGGTTAAGAGCTGCATCTTATCAGCTGTACAAGTTGCAACCACATTCCTATCATCCAGAACTATATAGTTAATACCCAACTCCGTAACAAACTCATACTCCATATCCGTACGTGTATGTATGAGCAGAGGTTGCCCATCACCCAGCGGCCATATGGGTTGTGGCAAGCTACATAAAATAATAAGCATAAAGCTCAACATCGTACCTCCTTTTACTCCTATACATCTTAAGATAACTTACCACTCACGATCGTATGTCAACTCTGGAATAGTATAGGATAGAGGGCAGGCTGTACAGCCTGCCCTTGTATCTTAGTGTATAAGCAGCAACTTCTTTGTAGCTGACCAGTCACCCACCTTCAACCTGTAGAAGTACACACCCGCTGGTAGCAGCCTACCCTGATCGTCGGTACCATTCCATGTCACATCATGTGTACCCGCTGGTAGCTTCCAATCCACAAGCGTACGTACACGCTGACCCAGCATATTGTAGATGTAAAGCTTAACATGTGCCTGCTTTGATATGCTGAAAGCTATACGGGTGACATCAGTTACAGGGTTAGGTACATTCTGTGCCAACCGACATATTAGCGGTACCTGTTCCTCAACACCAACGTAAGGTGATGTCACTGCATATATTAAGAAATCGCCAATCCCCCAATCACTTGGCCGACACCACCACCACCATTGATAGCAGATCCAGTCATTATCTGAATCCATGTGCTCATCCGCACCAATGTAGGGACGATCGCCAAACTTAAACTCTATCCTCGCATGTACAATATCGTCGAGCACAAAATTATCCGGTATCGGTATCTCAACCCATCCCGTATCTGTAGGTACAACCTCGATGGGATCGATCAAATCGTCGCTTGTGGGTTTACCTGTACCATCATCCGGATGCAGATGCAGATAGAACGTATCCGGCATCGAATCTATATACACCCATACACTGTACAGGGTTTCAGGTGTCGCAAATGGTTCGAACCTACGTGATATGAAGCCATCCCCCCATGGATTCGTAACATTATACGCAGGTAGCCCATCATCATACCTTATCACAGTGTTTGGTAACACAAGTATCGCACACCCAGCCTCTGGTGCAGTACCTGGCATATAGGTAACATTGCCATCAGCGTCCTCAGCTTTAACGTAGTACTCGATCCTCGTATCCACTGGATAGCCAGGTATTTCAGCCTCATAGTTAGCACCACCAATATTCTCCATATCAACTGTCGTCGTCTCTGTCGCTGTAGCGTATACCAACTGCGCAGCAGTCAAGTTGTTATCCCTTA
>Ga0209410_1000837_pt1 | contig 14615 bp, 13 predicted proteins | sample Mar14436cmmetaG_FD_184135 | JGI IMG/M metagenome (GOLD analysis project Ga0209410, IMG submission 184135) | Marine hydrothermal vent microbial communities from Guaymas Basin, Gulf of California to study Microbial Dark Matter (Phase II) - Marker... ... | reverse complement strand
CCAGAAGATTGACCAAGGGTTTTGGTCTACCTATTTTTGATATCCTTTTTCCTTCACCCGCAGCAATAATTAAACACTTCATTATTGGCCAACCTAATAGATCTTTCTAAAACTCTGTAGAGATAAAAGGAGAAAAACCTATAGACCTTTTTAGCATAATCATTGAGGGATGTAAAGATCTTCAAATCCGCGACAGCCCTAAAAGAAACCCCCAAGGGTGCGGAAACGGAAAGGGGCATGCTCCTGAAAAATCGAAGGTTGGTGAGAAAGAAAAATATTTTTTTTCCTTCAACCCACTCTACTTTTTAAAAGGGTATATAGAGGTAACAAAGAGGCCAGAGAGGCTATCCAGGGGGTGGCAAATTTCTCTAATTATGCCATCAATGGTTTAGGTTTATTATTTTTCAAAAACACTCCTGTTTGTCCCAGGCAAGCCTGCGGATAATATTTTGCTCTTGTTAGCCCATGAACGGGTCTGAGAAAAAATGACTTTTTCAACAGCCTGTTAGGTGAGAAAAAATATTTTTAAAAATATTAAGGGGCAGGATTTTAGCATGAATTTTCAGCACATTTTGGACTTCAAGGTGCGAAAAAAATTCATTCTTCAGGACTGCAAAGAGTTACAAAATCTTGAACATTCCCTGATTTTATGCTAGTTTTTTGGATATAAAAGGTGGGAGTATTATTTAGTGCGCTCCAAAAACTATGAGATAAGTAAATATTCTCCATATTTTAAAATTGTCATTCTCATTTTGGGTTTTTTTCTATCTGCTTGCAGCACTACAAGATATATCACTCAAACAAAGAGAAGTGTGATTGAGCAACTTCTGCTTACTAAATCTATTGATAAAGCTATTGCAAAAATTGATAGTCTTGGAATCCGGGGTTCAAAGGTTTACATAGAGATTGTTTCTTTAGCCCCTGCTGAGGAAAATTATTTAAGAAAACAAGTTTCACTTTGGTTCTTACAAAATAAGGCAGTGGTTGTGGAAACAAAAGATAAGGCTGATTATATAGCTTCTATAGTAGTTAAATCAGTAGGCACAGGTACAATTGATACCAACTATTTAGGAATTCCATCTTTACCTGTGCCATTAGTGGGAATTCTCACTCCTGAAGTGGAAATACTAGCTAGTAAGCATCAAAAGGGATATACAGAAATGCAAATTGCCCTTTGTGATGCATCGACAGGAAAATTTATTTATAAGACCAAACCATTGATTGGCCAAACTCATTTTAGCACTTACAAGATTTTTTTGATTCCTATTAGACAAAATGATATCTTTTGAATTCTTGTGGAGTTTACTCTTCAAACTTCACACTCCATCTTTATACTAGTGGTAAGTGAAACCTGTTAATAAAATCTATAAAAATGCTTCCACTCTATTTCGCCCTTTTCTTTTAAAATCCCGAAATTTAGGCGTTAATCTTTAAAAATTTGCTTTATTTTACTACATTTGCCTGCCCAACGGCAGGTAGGTGGGTTTTCTTTTAAAGTTATTGTGGATTTTGGGAAAATTTCAGATTAGTTCAAAAATAAAAGTTTATTTGACAACTAGCTGAATTCCTTTATATAATCTGCAAAAGTGACAAAAAGCTTCTTTGAACAATATGAAAAATATATTTTATTTGTTGTCATTCTCTTTGCTATTGGTATCCGCCTTCCTTATTTAAATTGTCCTATTCAAGTAGATGAAGGGGCCTATACTTATATGGCTCATTTCTGGCTCAAAGGAGAGAGTCTTTATAAGACCCGATTTTTTAATGTCCTACCTGGACTTCCCTTTCTTTACGCCATTATCCTCAAATTCTTTGGAGAAAGCCCAGTAGCTATTCGTGTGTTTATTTCTTTTTATAACGCTTTAACCTTAATTTTCTTGTATTTTGTAGCTAAAAAACTTTTTGGGATAAAAGAGGCAGTTATTACTGGTTTCATCTATGGTTATCTTTCTTGGTTGCCTCAAATTCGGGGAATTACTGGTAAAGAACTATTCATGCTCTTACCCTGTGTTGTGGCGCTTTATTTTTTTCTTTGTTATGACCCCAAAAAACAATACTATCTTTTTCTCTGTGGAGCCTTTTCGGCATTAGCTATATTTATTAGACAATCAGCCTTACCTTTAGTGGGACACTTTGCCCTTTTCTCATTCTTACAGAACCCTAAAAAACCATTAAAAGCTGTAGTTATCTATTTGCTAGGTGTGGGAATCCCCTTTGTTCTTATATTGACCTATGGATATTTCACCATGGGAAAAGAGCGTTTTTTATACCAGGTTTTTACCTATCGGATTGATACCAATTCTATCTTTGTAGGTCCTGTTTTATACCATATTATGCGCTGCCTTTATTCTCTGGGTGCTTCTGGAGTTGTCTTTTTAATCTTGGCTGTGATTGTGGCCAATTTTTATTTACCTTCAGCGTTGCCTCAAAAGACATTTCTTTTTTCTTACTTCCTGTTCTCCTTCTTGGGAGCTATTATCGGAGGAAACTGGTTTTTTCACTATTATCTTCAACTTATTCCTATCTTTTCTCTCTGGCTGGGATGGGGTACAGTGGCTATTATGGAAAAAAGCACACTCAAAATTAAGGCTATTTATGTTGGCCTGTTAATAATTCCTTTTATCTTCTATCTATTGGCAGTCGCTTACACTAAAGACCAGTGTTTTGGCCCTGAGGAAGGAAATGCTGTGAACAAAAAAGTAGTTTCTTACATAACCCATCACACCACCCCTGAAGAAACAATTTATGGCCTTTTCTATCATAATCCAAGCATTTATTTTTTAGCTAAAAGAAAAGCAGGGGCGCCTTATCTCTTCCGAGATGAACTTCTTTTTGTGCCTAAAAGACTTGAAGAAATAGAAAAATACATAAAAGATAAGAAAATAGACCACTTGATTACTTACGATTTGGCTTATACATTATCCATCGTTAGAATGCATTGTGAGTATGATAAAAATAATACTATGAACTTCGTCAAAAGATGTTTTATGCCAAATTTTACTCCATTTTGCCGAGACTATCCGCTGCAAATAACCTTAGTTAAGAATATTTTTAAGGCTATTCCGCAGCAATATGTCAAAAGCAAAATTTTAGCCTTTCCCAAATTTAAAGTGATTATTTGGAATAGGAGGGAATAAAATGAAAAAAATAAAGCCCATAAAAAAGGCGGTTATTCCGGTAGCTGGTTTGGGCACACGGACCCTTCCTGCTACCAAGGCTATACCTAAAGAGATGCTACCTGTAGTAGACAAACCCCTAATTCAATATATTGTAGAAGAGGCCCTGGCTAGTGGAATTGAAGAAATCATATTAGTTACCCGTCAAGGAAAAGACAGTATAGAAAATCATTTTGATAGTGACTATGAGTTAGAAACTCTCTTGGCCCAAAGGAAAAAGGGTGAGACATTAGCCACCATTAAAAACATTGTGGATATGATAAACATTATCTCTGTCCGTCAGAAACACCCTCTGGGGTTGGGACATGCTATTTTATGCGCCAAATCCTTGATATTCAATGAACCTTTTGCTGTGCTCTTGCCCGATGACTTAGTAGATAGCAAAACTCCTTGTATTGGCCAGCTTCTAGATGTATACCAAGAAACAGGGTCTCCGGTAATAGCAGTAGAGCGGATCTCTCCTGAGGAAATTTGGCGATATGGTGTGATTAATCCTGAAGAAGAAAGAGAACGTCTTTACAAAGTTAAAGGTTTAATAGAAAAACCTGGGCCAGAAGAAGCACCTTCTGATTTGGGAGTGATTGGTCGGTATGTATTAATACCTCAAATCTTTGACATTTTAGAACACATTCCCTTTGGACGAGGTGGGGAATTACAGTTAACCGATGCCTTACATAGACAGACCCAAATGAATACTGTTTATGCTTATGAGTTTGAAGGAAAACGCTATGATGCTGGGAATAAATTGGGTTACTTAGAAGCCAATGTAGTCTTTGGCTTGAAACACCCTAAATTAGGAAAGACCTTTAAAAAGTTCTTGAAGGAAATAATTATCCGCTAAGCTAACATGGACCCCAATATTGTCTTGGTTGCCGAGGGGAGCAGGAGACGGCCCGAAGGTAGAGGTATAATTAGATTACTCTCCTAGGGGAGGGAAAAGATGAAGAGAAGGTATCTTTCAGAGGTATTACCCTATCGGGAGACATATGTTGCCACGAGAAAGAAACTGAATAGTCTCAGGAAAAGAAAGTGATGTTCGACAGATACAATCAAAATGGAACTAGTTCTTATGGGGAAGATTCGTTAAAGGTACAGTTAAAGAACTATTTGTGACTACCTCATCTGGTTTTAGTGCTGAGGTTGTCCGCCACTTAAAAATCTGTTTTTATTTTTTGCCCAATACATCTAAAGGCACTTCGAAACTAGGCTTAAATCTTACTCCATGATGAGCAGTGGTTTTTATAATTCTTTTTGTTTTGGGATGTTGCATTTGTCGGGAAGCCTTAATCTTGGATGTAAACACACCAAATCCCCTTAACTCAACGCGCCCCGATTTTATTCCTTGTTTTAATACATCAAATAACATATCTATAAATATTTCCATGTCTTTTTTGTGAAACTGAGGAAATTTTTTTCTTAATTCTTCTACTAAGTCTTTTTTCAGCATCTTTCTCTCCTCAATATATAATTTTCGTTTGTTGAATGTATTCACTTAATGTTTCAAATAAGCTCTCAGTTAATAATTTCATCCAGGGAGTCTTCTTTTTAGGATAAAACAGCCGTGGCTCTTCTTTAATTTTACCCAATTTAGCTGCCAATCTTATCGCATCTTCAAAATTTCCTAATTGATCTACCAGCCCTAATTTTTTGGCCTCCTGCCCCGTAAAAATAGAGCCATTGGCTATCGACTCTACTTGTTTTATAGGCATATTCCTACCTTTGGCAATGTCTTTCACAAATTGTGAATGTATATTTTTGACTAACTTTTCTAACATAGTTTTTTCCTCTTTGGTCATCTCTCTCACAGGCGAACCTATATCTTTGTAAGGCACGCTCTTGATCACCGTTGGTCGTATACCCAATTTTTTCAGAAGTTGTTCTATGTTAGCAAACTCTATTTTTACTCCTATACTGCCGGTTAGTGTCCCTGGTGCAGCCACTATTTTGTTCGCTGCTGAGGCGATATAATATCCTCCAGAGGCAGCCACATTTCCCAATGAAGCCACTACGGGTTTTTGCTGACGAAGTTTTAAAATCTCCATATACAATTCCTGTGAAGGAACTACTGCCCCACCAGGAGAATCAATTCTTAACAGGACTGCTTTGATTTGGTTATTTTTTCTAAATTTCACTAGTTGTTCTAAATTAAATTGAGATGTTTTAATAATACCTTCAATTTCAATTACACCGATATTTTTGCCTCCAATTCCTTCTTTTCCAAAATAACGTTTAGCCAGACCAAAACCCAAAAGAAATATAAAGGCAAATATAGAGAGTTTAAATAAGAAACTTAAAATAGGGTGTTTTTTCTGCTGATCCATTTTTACCTCAGACTAATAAAACACAAAACACTACCTATATATACTAATAACATTATACTACTTAAAAATTTTTGATATGTAAACCACTTTATTGTTCCTAAATAAAGAAAAGAAAGGATTAATCCTTCTAAGGCCAAATAAAATAGATTATAGTTTGTGTGCCCAAATATTACTGATGGATAATAAAAAAAATCTATTAAAAACCCAAGTAGGCCTAAAACCAAAATGTTGGTTTCTAATATCATTTTTAAATCAAAAATAGGTTTCCCTTTGGACCATAAAGAGGACAATTTAGGACAACAAGCAATAGGGGCTAGGAGGAAACTTCCTATTAAGTAACTAGAGGGAACATATTTTAACATTACCTTGGCCGCATAAACTACTTGCCCTGCCCCTATAAAAATAAGAAAAGTAGCCAAGATAAAACGTACATATGCTACGGAATGCGTTATTTCTAGTTTAGGAGATTCTAATGTTTCACTTACTGGAAAGAGTCTTATATACATTACATAACCGGCTAGCATAACCATACTAGCCAGACCTACTTTGAGGAAACCAAGGGAAATTTTTAATCCCAGAGAAAAGGCCAATAAAGACAAAAAGGTAATAATAAATAAAACGGAGAGGAAATCTTTGTCTTTTTCTTGGTTTTTAAGTAAAATACCCCCTATGATGACAAAATTAAACAAAGTAGCACCCAATACTGTACCTAATCCTACATCTGGTTGCTTTATTATAGAAATGGTTGATAAAATAACGCAAAACTCAGGTAGGGCATGAAGAATATGAGAAGTAATGGTACGTAATAAAGGTGATTTTATTTTGATTTGGGATATAAAAAAATCAGCATATAGGGGATATTTTTTCCCTGCAAAGAAAATTACCACACTGCCAGTAATCAATTGAATCCAACATTTAGGCATTATTTTGTTTGGTTTTAATTAAGTCTCCTAATTTTATTTTTCTATTTCCTGATAAGTACTTCCTCCAGTTAGCTATTTTTTCTTCTTCTTCTAATTGTTTAATAGAAAGGCCAAGTTTCCTTTCTTCTGGATTTATTTTGATTACTTTTACTCTGATTTCTTCACCTACCTTAAATCTCTCCTCTAAGTTTTTCACTTTTTCATAACTAACTTCAGAAATATGAACTAAGCCTTCTATATCTTCCTCTACTTTCACAAATAGGCCAAAATCAGTAATGTGAGTAATCTTTCCGGTAATAACACTTCCCACAGGAAACTTTTCTGAAACCTCAACCCAGGGGTCAGGCATAAGCTGTTTGATACCCAAGGCTATCTTGCCTGAATCCTTATTTATTTCCAGAATTTTTACCTTAATTTTATCTCCTTTTTTGTAAAGTTCTCTGGGATGTCTAACCCTTTTTGTCCAGGAGATGTCAGAGATATGAACCAAACCATCCAATCCTTCTACTACTTCCACAAAAATTCCAAAATTAGTAAGGCTCTTTATTTTGCCCTCTATAATACTTCCTACAGGGTATTTTTCCATTACAATCTCCCAGGGGTCAGGATTAATTTGCTTTATTCCCAAGGATAGTCTTCGCTTGTTTTTATCTATATCTAAAACTACTGTGTCTACAATATCTCCTACTGAAAGAATCTCTGAAGGATGCTTCAGGTGTTTTGACCAACACATCTCTGAAATGTGAATAAATCCTTCTACTCCTTCTTCTATTTCTACAAAGGCGCCATAATCAGCTAAATTAGTCACCCGTCCTTTGATATGAGCACCTACTGGATATTTTTGAGAAATGTTTTCCCAGGGGTCAGGAGTCAATTGTTTCATTCCTAAAGCAATTTTTTCTTTTTCCCGGTCAAATTTAAGGACTTTTACTTTGACCTCATCACCAAATTCGAAATGATCAGATGGATGCCCGATTCTTCCCCAAGAAATGTCTGTAATATGTAAAAGACCATCAATACCCCCTAAGTCAATAAATACTCCATAATCAGTAATGGTTTTCACACGTCCATAAACTACATCTCCTTCTTTCAATTTAGATAAGGTTTGTTGCTTTAATCTTTCTCTCTCCTCTTCCAAAAATCGACGGCGGGAAAGTATTACATTATGAAGCTGAGGGTTGTAATTGATAATTTTAAAGGAATAGGTTTTTCCCACAAAGCTATCATAATCACGGACAGGTTTGATATCTACTTGAGAGCCAGGTAGGAAAGCAGCAACACCTATATCTACGCTAAAACCACCTTTTACTCTGGCAGTTATTTCTCCACGAATGGGAGCGCCTTTTTCATAAAGTTTGGCAATTTTTTCCCAAGTAAGGATTTGCAATGCCTTTTTTCGGGAAAGAGAAATATTACCATCTCTCTCATTTACGCCTTCAAATAACACCTCTACGCTGTCTCCTTCTTTAACGGTTATTTCTCCATTCCTATCCTTAAATTCACTAATGGGAATAGCCCCTTCTGATTTTAAACCTACATCTACCATGACATGGTCTTTCATTATACATACAATTTTGCCTTCAAGAATTTCTCCAGGCTGTAATTCTTTCACACTTTCATTGTAAAGAGTAGCCAACTCCTCTGTCTCGTCTTTCTCAAGAGAAGATAAATTTTCTTCAGATTTTCCTTCTCTATCATCCATACCCAAATCCTCCAATTTATTTGAAATATGTTTATACATCAAATTGACCACACTTTCTATTCCTAAATTAGTAGTGTCAATAGTAATAGCCTCTTGAGCGGGTTGCATTGGGGCTATAACCCTTTTTGAATCCTGCTTGTCTCTTTGGAGAATGGAGCTATAGATTTCTTTATAAGAAACTTCCTTTCCAAGACCTTTAAGTTGTTTTAATCTTCTTTTGGCCCTCATTTCTAAAGAGGCAGTCAGGAAAAATTTTACAAGGGCATTAGGGAAAACTATACTACCCATATCCCTTCCTTCAAAAATAGCCCTTTGAGCCTCTTTGGCTAAATTTCTCTGTTTCTCCCAAAAGGCCTCTCTTACTTCTTTTATTTGAGAGATGGTAGATGCCAACATTCCAATCTGAGGATGGCGGATAAGAGTTGAAATATCCCTATTATTTAGAAAGACTTTAAATGTGTTTTCTTTTTGATGGAAAGTAAGTGGTAATTCCCAAGCTAATTTTTGGAGTAAATCAGTTTGTTCAGCAGTAATGCCTTTTTCTTGGGCTACCAGAGCCAAAGCTCTATACATGGCTCCTGTATCAAAATATTTGAATCTCAGTTTTTTTGCTAATACTTTAGCCACAGTGGTTTTACCCACACCTGCTGGACCGTCTATGGTAATTACTATTTCTGCCATATTTGTTTAAAAACCTGTATAAAAGTTTGATTTTCTTCAGGTCTACCTATAGTGATTCTTATATATTCTGGTAAATGGTAATTAGTCAATGGTCTTACAATAATACCTTTTTTGAGTAAACTTTCATAAATTTCCACTGCTTTGTTGCCAATGTAAACTAATAAAAAATTAGCTTCGCTGGGATATACTCCTATTCCTAATTCTGTCAATGCCTTGGTGATAAATTCTCTCCCTTCCCAAACCAATTTCCGTGTGGTTTCTAGAAATTTTTTATCATCTAAGGCATTTATAGCTGCTACTTGGGCCAAGATATTGACATTAAAGGGGTAACGAACTTTTTCTAAAATATTGGCTAATTCAATATTCATAATTCCATACCCTACCCTTAATCCCGCAAGACCGTATGACTTAGAAAAAGTCCGCAAGATAATGAGATTAGAAAAATCCTTCAAGTAATTAAGGCTTTCAAAATGTCTTTTAGGAGAAACAAAGTCTATATAAGCCTCATCTATTATTATTAGAGTTGATTTAGGCACATTTTTCAGAAAATTTTCTAAGACAGAGGCTTCAAAAAAACTTCCAGTGGGGTTATGGGGATTGGTGAGAAAAATAAGCTTGGTTTTTTGAGAAATGCGATTTTTTATAGCTTCCAGATCTATAGATAAATCTTTTAAGGGCACTTTAATCAAATTAGCCTGATTCATTATAACTACCTTCTCATAAATAGAAAAAGAAGGGAAAGGAACAATTACCTCTTCTTCTGGTAACAAAAAGGCTTGTCCAATAAAACTCATGATTTCGTCTGAGCCATTACCTATTACTATTTGTTCTGGTTTTACCTGTAAAACACTGGCCAATTTATAACGCAGTTCTGTCATTTTACTATCTGGATAGCGATGGATATCTTGCAGTGCTCTTTTAATAGCTGCTATAGCCATAGGTGATGGACCTATGGGATTTTCATTTGAAGCCAGTTTGATAGGTACTGAAATCCCATATTCAGTTTGAACTTCTTTTATAGGCTTTCCTGCTGCGTAAGGTTTAAGTTGAGACAAAAACTTGGGAATGACTATATTCATCTTTAAGCTACCAACCTTCTGGTTTTTTTCTTGAGCCGACTTATCCGCCGACGCAAAATGTTCACTATCTTTTTATCACCTTTACTTCTAGCCTCTTCTCGTTTGGCCCTTAATTCTTTTATCTTTTTCTTTAATTCACGGATTGACGCTACATCTCGTTTTTTCTCTTGCTTGATACCAAAGTAATCCTTAAGCAGGACAACTAATTCACCCTTGTTCATTCCATGAACGCCTTGAACATCAGGTATCTTTAAAGCGATTTCTCGGAGTTCTTTGATGGTCAATTTTTCTAAGGGTTTACTAGGAAGTGATGGCTTTTTTTCTATTTCTTTTTCTTCCTCTGCCATATTTCCCTCCTGTTATGAATTTAATCATAAATAACTCACTCTTTAAAAAGAAAATCTTATTTCTTTTAATATTTATTTCAAACCAATCGGCTTCAATGTTGGGGGAATTTTTATAAACTACTTTCATACAAAAGTAAATACTGTTGCCCTTCTATTTATTTTCCTTCTTTTCAGTTAAAGAGCGAATAAAAGGAGTTATCAAATCAACAGGAATAGGAAAAACCGTTACTGAATTATTCTCTGAGGCAATTTCTCTTAATGTTTGTAAGTAGCGCAATTGAAGGGCCACCGGATATTTTTCAATAATAGCTGCGGCTTCAGCCAATTTATTAGCAGCCTGATATTCACCTTCAGCATTGATAATCTTTGACCGTCTTTCTCTTTCTGCTTCTGCCTGTTTGGCCATGGCCCTTTGCATTTCTTGTGGTAGGTCAATATGTTTTATCTCTACTGTAGTTACCTTTATCCCCCAAGGGTCAGTGTGTTTGTCCAAAATATCCTGAAGTTTCATGTTGATCTTTTCTCTCTCAGAAAGCAATTCATCTAATTCTGCCTCGCCACATACACTTCTTAAAGTAGTTTGAGCCAGCTGAGAGGTGGCATAAAGATAATTCTCTACTTCTACTACCGCTTTTACCGGATCCATCACCCGAAAATAGATTACTGCGTTAACCTTTACCGAAACATTATCTCTAGTAATAACATCTTGGGGTGGCACATCCAAAGCTATTAAACGTAAGCTAATTTTTACCATCCTATCAATTACTGGGATAAGAATAATCAAACCCGGTCCTTTTGCACCAATAATGCGTCCTAGACGAAAGATTACGCCTCTTTCGTACTCAGCCAGCACCCTGATAGCACTGGCAAGAAATAGCACAATAAGCACCAGGATAGTAATCAAAGTATACATAATTCCCTCCTGTTATTTTTTTCTTACTATTAATTTTAGTCCTTTTACTCCTATAACTTCTACTTTTTCTCCTGGAAGAATTGTTTGATTACTTTCAGCATTCCAATATTCTCCATGTACAAACACCTTCCCAGTTTTTCCTATCTTGATGGTTTCCCTTACTTCTCCAGTTTCTCCCACGATGGCCTGTTCACCAATTTTTATTCTGGTCCGTTGGGCTTTAACCACTAGGGTAATCACACCAATAAAAAATGCCGAAATCAAAGCAAGGGTAGGCCATAATACTTCCCATGAAATTCTCAGATAACCTGGGGCTTGGTGAAAAAGCATAATAGAGCCTAAAGTATAACAAAAGATAGCAGCTATGGTAAGTAACCCATAACTGGTGATTTTAAGTTCTAGAATGAAAAAGATTATACCTAAAATAATAAGCAAGATGCCTGCATAGTCCACAGGTAAGGTCTGGAAGGCAAAAAAGGCTAATACCAAAGAAATAGCCCCGATCACTCCTGGCAAAACGGCACCTGGATGTGCCAGTTCAAAATATAGACCTGCCAAGCCAATCATCATTAATAGATAGGCAATATTAGGATTACTCAAAATTCGCAAGATATTATAACGCAAACCTCCTTTAATTTCTTTAATCTGTATTTTTCCATTGGGAATGGTTGTTTCCCCTATAACTGTAGAAACCTTTTGCCCTTTTATCTTTTTAAGCAAGACAGGCACTGAATCTGCTATCATATCTATTACCCTTTGTTTTAAGGCCTCATCTGCAGTTAAAGAAATACTTTTTCTGACCATCTTCTCCGCTATTTTAGCATTACGACCTCTTTTTTTAGCAATACTTTTTACATAAGCTACCATATCATTAACCACCTTTTCTTCCATTTTTTCAGGAATCTTGGTGCCTAATGTTACTGGATGAGCTGCTCCTATGTTGGTGCCCGGTGCCATGGCGCTGATATGAGCAGCTAAGGTAATAATTGCCCCAGCAGAGGCAGCTCTGGCACCACTGGGTGCAACATAAACAATCACTGGTACAGGACTATTTAAAATATCCTTTACAATTTGATACATCGCCGTAGCTAACCCACCTGGCGTATCCAATTGGATAATGATAAATGGAATATTGTTTTGTTTCGCCTTTTCTAAAGTGCTAGCAATCAAATCAGACACTGCAGGTGAAATAATTTCCTCTACTTTTAATAAATATCCCTCATTTGCCTGGGAGAGATAAGGATAGAAAACAACAACCAAGATAAAAAAGAAGACAAATTTGTATTTCACAGTTGCTAAGTAGACTCTTCTAGCACTTTTTTTAATAATTTTAAGTCCTCCCAAGCCAATTTTTTACTTCTAGGAGTGCGTAAAAGGTAAGCAGGGTGAAAAGTAGGAATGAGCTTAATTTCCTGCCATAAATGCACTTTGCCTCTAAGATGTGAAATAGGAATATCTTTTTGTAAAAGAGTGTGAGTGGCAATACTGCCTAAGGTGCAGATAACAGATGGTTTTATAATATTTAACTGTTTTATCAAAAAAGGCTTACATTGTTCTATCTCTTGCAATTTGGGATTGCGATTATGGGGTGGACGGCATTTGACCACATTGGTAATATAAATTTCTTCTCTGGAGAGTCCTATGGCTTTTAACATTTTAGTCAAAAGTTCTCCAGCTGCACCTACAAAGGGTTTTCCCTGTAAATCTTCTTCATGTCCCGGGGCCTCACCTATCAATACTACTTTGGCCTCAGCCATGCCTTCCCCAAAGACTATCTTATGGCGAGTTTTCCATAATTCACATCTTTTACAATCACTTAATTCCATTTTTATTTCTTGCAATAATTGTTGTTTTGAACTTATTTTTTCCAACATTTCTCTTTGCTCAGGTGAAAGATAAACCGAATTAATACCCATTTCTTTTAACCAAGAAAGATATATTTTTAACTCCTGTAATACCTCTTTCATAAAAATGTTTTAATTCTGTCCCATAAACGCCAAGCTACATCTTCTTTGGACATAAGTGGCCATTGTTCATATGCACCATTTTTATAGATTACACTCACTTTATTGGTAGTTGCCTTAAAACCTGTATTAGATTGGGAAATCTCATTGGCTACTATCATGTCTAAATTTTTGGCCTTCAATTTTTTCATAGCTTCAGCCAATAAATCCTTGGTCTCAGCAGCAAATCCTATTAAATATTGATGTTTTTTTTCTTTTCCTAAAATAGCTAAAATATCTGGTGTTTTTTCTAAAGATAAACTTAATTTTTCTCTTTTTTTAATTTTATGGGGATGATAAAGAGGTTTAAAATCCATCACTGCTGCCGCCATAACTACTACATCCACAAAAGGAAAATGCCTCAACACTGCCTCTAGCATGTCTTGAGTGGTAGTGACAGATAAAAAATTTACTCCATAAGGAGGCTTTAGAGAAGTAGGCCCGCTAATTAAAGTTACCTCTGCCCCTCTTTGATAAGCTGTCTTGGCTAAGGCGAAACCCATGCGACCAGAGGAGTGGTTGGTAAGAAATCGAATAGGGTCAATAGCTTCTTGGGTAGGACCAGCAGTAATTAATACTTTATAGGCTGTTAAATCTTTTTTAGTAAAAAGGGATTCTATTGCTTCCACCATGTTTTCAACCGGAGGTAGCCTTCCTTGCCCCACATCCCCACAGGCTGTTTTTCCCTGAGTAGAGGCCAGTATGTGAAAACCATAGCTTTTTAACCGTGCAATGTTTGCTTGAACTGCAGGATGAGCATACATTTGAGGATTCATAGAAGGAGCGATTAAAACGGGTTTTGAACATCCCAAAAAAGTACTGGTTAAAAGGTCATCGGCTATCCCCTGGGCCAATTTTGCCAGAATATCTGCACTAGCAGGAGCAATTACTAAGGCATCAGCCCATTTGGCTAAATCTAAATGAACAATAGGATATTCAGGATAGGTTTGAAAGATGTCTGTATATACCTTATTTCTACTTATAGCCGAAAAGGTTAACGGGGTAATAAATGCCTGTGCTCCTTTAGTCATGATTACTTTAACTTCTGCCCCCTTTGCCTGGAGAAGACGGATTAAGTCCAGACTTCGATAAACAGCAATACTACCAGTGACCCCCAATAATATCTGTTTTCCTTGAAGGTGGTTCATACTTAATTTCTATCAGAAATAGTTTTGAAAAACAAGGCAATCAAAGTTGCAAAATCAGCTTTTCTGTCAAAGAGGCGCGCAGCGAGCACTCCTTTTATAACCTTTGGTATTGGTTGTTTCAGCTTTTAGGTAAAGCTATGTTTTTAAAACTCTAACTCCGCAAAGTTTTAGGGAATAAGTTTAATCCCAAAATCCTTTCTATCTTCTCAGCTTTTGCAGGAATCTCGCTCAATCTTTTCTCTCCATCACTATAATATATACAGCTTGTTGAAAAACTCTGATGCATATTATCTTTACCCAACCTGTTTCCTAGTTTAGCACG
>Ga0209410_1000835_pt1 | contig 14642 bp, 15 predicted proteins | sample Mar14436cmmetaG_FD_184135 | JGI IMG/M metagenome (GOLD analysis project Ga0209410, IMG submission 184135) | Marine hydrothermal vent microbial communities from Guaymas Basin, Gulf of California to study Microbial Dark Matter (Phase II) - Marker... ... | reverse complement strand
TTAAAAAAGGTAATATAAGTAAACAAGCTAAACCAAATTTATCATAGACTTTGCCAATCAATAAGGCAAAAATAGCGTCTACTCCCATAGCAATAGCATAAAAAACTGGAATATTAATATCTGAGAGGATCATTTTAGTTTTAAAATGATAAGAAATAATTTGAAAGTTTATAAAACCTGCGACTGTAAAAAAACTAAAAAGTGTGTAAATCCAAAAATTTTTAGAAATTTTTTCTTTTTTGAAAAAAACTTTGTCTTCTATTGAAACAAATGATGGATATTTAATTTTAGCTAAAGATAGAAATATTACAAGAAAAATGGCTGGAATAAATAAAAAAGCAAATCCCGTTTGATATGTTTTTTTTAAAGAAAAAATAAAAGAAAGAAATAAAGGTCCAATTATAGCACCGATTTGATCAAGTGCTTCATGAATTCCAAATCCAATCCCCCTTCCCATTCTTTCTGTAACATGTGAAAGAATAGCGTCTCTTGCAGGCGTTCTGATAGCTTTTCCAATCCGTTCTAAAATAATTAGAAAACATGCTAATTCCCAACTTTTTGTCCAAGCTAAAAGAGGTATAGCTAAAAGCATACCATAGCCAAGAAAAATCATTAACCAATAACGATTTGTGCGATCAGCTAAATAGCCAGAAAGTAAGCGTAAGGAATAACTAAAAAATTCTCCCAATCCAACTATTAATCCTACTACTACTGCACTTGCACCAAGTAGAGACAAAAAAGGACCTATAATACTTCTAGCCCCCTCATAGATGATATCACCAAAAAGACTTACCAAGCCTAAAAGAAAAATAAATTTTAGGGAATTTTTTTCAATTAAATTCATTTTAACGAAAAACAATACCCCTTTTTGGATCTATTTGAATTACATCTCCAGGTTTTAAATGCTTAAGAATATTTTTTACACCAATAATAATTGTTACTCCTTTTTTCACAGCTTTTTTAATTATTTCAGGATTAAATATTTCATTTTCGATAATTACTCCTTTGAAAGAAAGAAGAGTAAATATCTCAGGCATTTCTTTTCTAACAAGGATTTCTCCCCTTTCATTTATTCCAAAACATACCTTTCCCCTTACTCGCCTTTTACCAAAAGCAACACCTTTGCCTAAGATGTCACCCACAACTTGTACACGAATAATATTTGTGATGCCAGAAGGGCCAGAAGGTTCACCAGATGTAATTATTATTGTATTTCCTTTTTTAAGAAGTCTTTTTTTTAAAGCATTTTGAATAGCACTAGTAATAGTTTCGTCAGTAGTTGGTAATTTTTTGGTAAGAAAGCCTTGTGCTCCCCAAAGAATGGAAATTTGACGTAAAATTTTTTCATTATAGGTAGCTACAAGAATTTTTGTTTTAGGTTTATGTCTTGAGATAAGCCTAGCTGTTTTGCCTGAACGGGTGAGACAAAGGATGGCATCTGCTTCCATTTCCTTTGCTAACAAAGTAGCAGCATTGCTTACATTGTGAGAAATGCCACCTTTTAATTCAAAAAATAGTGAAGTTTTAAAAAAGAAAGTTTCTGTTTTTTTAGCCACTTTTACTAATACCTTTACTGCTTCTATAGGGTATTTTCCTATAGCTGTTTCTCCAGAAAGCATAAGAGCATCAGCGCCATCTAAAATAGCATTAGCAATGTCTGAAACCTCAGCTCTGGTAGGTATAGGTTGATTTATCATTGTTTCTAAGATTTGTGTAGCAATAATAGTCGGTTTAGCTTGTGCTATAGCCATTTTCAAAAGATATTTTTGAACTTCAGGAAGTTCTTCCACTGGCATTTCCACTCCAAGATCACCCCTAGCAACCATAATGCCATCGCTTATCCATAAAATTTCTTCTATGTGTTTTATGGCACTTTTTGTTTCAATTTTGGCAATGATAGGTATGTTGCCTTTAAATTCCGTCAAAGCCTTTTTTATTTCAAAAATATCATTTGCCCGTCGTACAAAAGAAGCAGCAATAAAGTCAATTTCATTTTTAACAGCAAATTGAAGATAATTTAAATCTTTTCTAGTAAGATAAGGAAAGGGAAAATCCTTTCCTAAAACATTTACTCCTCTTTTCCCTTTTATCTTCCCGCCTTGAATTATTTGAGTAACAATTTCATCTTTTTTAACCTTAATTACTTTTAATTTAATCTTACCATTATCTAAAAGTACTATATCGCCTTTGTCTAAAAAAGGCGAAAGAGAGCGATTAAGAGAAAGCCGTTTTGATGTGCCAATAATATTTTCCGATGTAAGTAAAAGAGTTTTACCTTCTTTTAATTCTATTTCATCATTTTCTACCTCTCCTGTTCTTATTTCTGGTCCTTTTATATCCAACATTATACCTATAAATTTTTTTGTTTTTTTAGAAGCCTCTTTAAATCTTTCTACAAGATGCTGATGATATGTTATATTACCATGAGCAGTATTAATGCGTGCAATATCTGCCCCAGCTCGAATAATACTTGTCATCATATGTATGTTTTCAATTGCAGGCCCTAAAGTAATAATAATTTTTGTCCTTTTCATAAAAACTCCTAATTAGTTTTTTATCATTGACAGTGATAAGAATGATAATTCCTAAAATAAAAAAAATAGCAATAAATAAAATAGAATAACGTAAGTTACCAGTAATATCGTGAATAAGTCCAAAACTAAATGGTCCAATGATAGCAGCAAATTTATGACTTATGGTATAAAATCCAAAAAATTCTGCACTATGTTTTTTGGGTATGAATAAAGTGTAAAAAGATCGACTTAAAGCCTGAGTTCCACCAAGAATACAGCCTACCATCCCGCCCAATATCCAAAATTCTAAAATTCTTTTCATAATATATGCATAGAGAATTATACCTAACCAAAGACTTAAAATAACAATTAATGCTTTTTTTGTTCCTATTTTTTTGGCTATTTTCCCCCAAAGTATTGTAGTAGGAATACTTATAAATTGAATAAATAATAAAACTTCAATTAAAGTAATTTCATCTAAAAGAAGTTCATTAGTAACAAAAACGGTAGCTAGAGCAATTACTGTTTGGACTCCTTCATTATAAAAGAAAAAGGCTATTAAAAATTTTAATGCCTCTTTAAAATGTTTTATTTTTTTTAATGTTTGAAAAAAAGTTGAAAGGTCATAGGGTTCAATAGATCCTTTTTTCTCTTTAAGAAAAATAAAAGTAGGAATAGAAAATACTGCCCACCAAATAGCCACTATAATAAAACTTATACGAATAGCCATTATCTGAGAAGATAAACCAAAACTTTTATATTTTGAAATTATTAACAAACTGAACAAAAGTAAAATTCCTCCACCAAAATAGCCATAAGCAAATCCCTTTCCAGAAACCAAATCCATCTCTTTTTCAGAAACAATGTCTTTTAAAAAAGCATTATAAAATACATTTCCAAGAGCAAAGGCCATATTAGCTGATATAAAAAGAAATATAGCTAGCCAATAGTCTCCAATTTCTACAAAATAAAGTAAACTAGTTAATATGCATCCTAAATAACAAAAGAAAAAAAGGAATCTTTTTCTTTTATAATAAAAATCAGAAATAGTTCCTAAAATAGGAGCAAAAAGAGCAACTAATAGCATAGAAATAGAAATAGCATATCCCCATAAGGCACTAGCATAAGAGGTAAATTTAAAGCCCAAAAAATAAAAAGAAATTTCATTTGGAGCTACATAACGAATAAAATAAAAAGGTAAGAGAGTTGCAAGGATAATAGTAGCAAAAGCAGAATTTGCAAAGTCATACATTAACCAGCCAAAAATTTCCTTATTCATTGAGTGATGTTTGTAACATTGTAAAGAGGAAAAATCAATTTAATGTTGACAAAAAAGGACTTGTGAGGATATAAAAATGCCTTAGTTATTAATGGAGGGAAGATATGGAGCCTAAGGAAATAGAGCTTATTAATAAATTGATTGAAAAAGATGAGGAGTTGAAAAAGTTATGGGAAGAACATTTAGATTTAGAAAAAAAGATTGAGGAATACAATAAACGAGTTTATCTTACTCCTGAAGAGGAGATAGAAAGGAATAGACTAAAAAAGATTAAATTGGCTGGAAAAGATAGGATACATGAAATTTTAAAAAAATATATGAAGGAAATGGGCGAATGAAGTTAACTGGTGCTCAAATAGTTGTTGAAAGTTTAAAAAAAGAAAATGTAGAAGTGATTTTTGGATTACCTGGAGGAGCAATTATAGATGTTTATGATGTACTTTATGACTCCTCTATTCGACATATCCTTGTACGTCACGAACAAGGAGCTATTCATATGGCTGATGGATATGCGAGGGCAACAGGCAAAGTAGGAGTAGCAATGGTAACTTCTGGTCCTGGTGCTACTAATACTGTAACAGGCATTGCTACTGCTTATATGGATTCTATTCCTATTGTTGTTATTACAGGGCAAGTTCCTACTAAACTTATTGGCAATGATGCTTTTCAAGAGGTAGATATTGTCGGTATTACTCGCCCCTGTACAAAGCATAATTATCTTGTTAAAGATGTAAATGATTTAGCTCGAATTATTAAAGAAGCTTTTTATATTGCTAAGTCTGGGCGTCCAGGTCCTGTTTTAATTGACTTACCAAAAGATGTACAACAAGCAAAAGCAGAATTTGAATATCCTGAAAAAATTTCTTTACGAGGTTATAAACCTACATATTATGCTAATGTAAAACAAATAAAAAAAGCAGCTCAATTATTAATCAAAGCAACAAGGCCAGTTATTTATGCAGGTGGTGGGGTAATCTATTCTAAAGGAGCATCAGAAGAATTACGAAAATTAGCTGAAAATTGCTCAATTCCAGTAACTAATACTTTAATGGGATTAGGTAGTTTTCCTGGTGAACATCCTCTTTGGTTGGGTATGTTAGGTATGCATGGGACTTATCGAGCTAATATGGCTATCTCACACTGTGACGTTATACTGGCAGTAGGAGCAAGGTTTGATGATAGAGTGACAGGAAAAGTAGATGAATTTGCTCCTGAAGCAAAAATTATTCACATAGATATTGATCCTTCTTCTATTAGTAAGAATGTGGTTGTGGATATTCCTATTGTAGGAGATTGTTATGATGCTTTAAAGAAACTTAATCAGGCATTGAAAGAAATCTCTGAAGTTGATTGGAAAAATAAACATCGTGATTGGCTTGAGCAAATAGAAGAGTGGAAACGCTCTCATGCACTTGCATATGAACAACCTGAAGACGGACCTATTAAACCACAATTTGTTATTGAAAAAATTTATGAGTTAACAAAAGGAGAGGCAATAATTGCTACAGAAGTAGGTCAAAATCAGATGTGGACAGCTCAGTATTTTAAGTTTAATCGTCCTAGAAGTTTTCTTACTTCTGGTGGTTTAGGTACTATGGGTTATGGTTTTCCAGCAGCTATTGGTGCGCAAGTGGCATTTCCTGATAAATTAGTAATAGATATCGCAGGTGATGGAAGTATTCAGATGAATATTCAAGAATTAGCAACAGCAGTGGGGAATAAATTGCCAATAAAAGTGGCAATTTTAAATAATGGATATTTAGGTATGGTGCGGCAGTGGCAGCAATTATTTTATAGAGGTCGCTATTCACAAACAAGTCTTGAATATTCACCAGATTTTGTCAAAGTGGCAGAAGCATATGGTGCGGTTGGTTTACGAGCAACAAAACCTCAAGAAGTAGAAGAAGTTGTTAAAAAAGCATTAAGTATTAATAATACTGTTTTTATGGATTTTATTATTGAATCTGAAGAAAATGTCTATCCTATGGTACCAGCTGGGGCACCGATTACTAAAATGCTTTTAGGTGGAACAGTTTTATTATAAGGATGGAAAAGCAGACGAGACATACTTTATCTTTACTTGTAGAGAATCAGCCAGGGGTACTTTCCCGTGTGGCTGGTCTTTTTAGTGGACGGGGTTTTAATATAGAAAGTTTATGCGTAGCTGAAACTATAGATCCTCAAATTTCAAGGATTACTCTTGTTACTACTGGAGATGAACAAATTATAGAGCAAATTAAAAAGCAATTAAATAAGCTTATTAATGTTATTAAAGTCGTTGATCTTTCTGAAATGGATTCTGTAGAAAGAGAAATGGCTTTAATAAAAGTAAAGGCAGAACCACAAAATCGAGCTGAAATTTTAAGAATAGTAGATATATTTCGAGGGAAAATTGTAGATGTGAGTCCTCTTTATTACACAATAGAAATTACAGGAAGTGCTGATAAGTTAGAAGCTTTTATTGAACTTCTAAAGCATTTTCAAATTAAAGAGATTGCTCGTACAGGTACAGTTGCTTTACCAAGAGCAAAAAAGGATGTTAAAGGAAAGGAGGAATAAATGAAGATTTATTATGATTCAGATGTAGATGTGGTAGCATTAAAGGATGCAACTATTGCTATTATTGGTTATGGAAGTCAAGGTCATGCCCATGCTTTAAATTTAAGGGACAGTGGTTTTAAAGTCATTGTTGCTCAAAGGCCAGGTGGTCCCAATTATCAAAAAGCAAAAGAGGATGGTTTTGAACCTATCTCAGCATCTGAGGCAACTCAAAAAGCAGATTTAATTGCTATACTCACTCAAGAGCAAATACAACCAGAACTTTATAAAAAAGATATAGAGCCTTATTTAACAGAAGGTAAAACTATCCTTTTTGCTCATGGTTTTAATATTCATTATCATCAGATTATTCCTCCTCCTAACATAGATGTAATTATGGTAGCTCCAAAAGGGCCAGGTCATCTTGTGCGTCGCATGTATGAAAAAGGTATGGGTGTACCTGCTTTGGTAGCAGTACATCAAGATGCTTCAGGAAATGCTTTAAAAAAGGCTTTAGCCTATGCTATGGGTATTGGAGCTACAAAGGCAGGAGTGTTAGAAACTACTTTTAAAGAAGAAACAGAAACAGATCTTTTTGGTGAGCAAGTAGTTTTATGTGGAGGAGTGACAAAGTTAATGCAAACAGCTTTTGAAACTTTAGTAGAGGCAGGTTATCAACCAGAAATTGCTTATTTTGAATGTGTTCATGAGTTAAAACTTATAGTAGATTTAATATATGAAGGCGGTTTTAAACATATGCGTTATTCTGTTAGTGATACAGCTGAATATGGAGATTTAACAAGGGGAAGACGAGTTATAAACGAAGAGACTAAACAACGTATGAAAGAAATTTTAAGAGATATTCAAACAGGAGAATTTGCAAGAGAATGGATATTAGAAAATAAGGCTGGGCGTCCTGTATATTATGCTTTAAAAAGGCAAGAAGAAGAGCATCTTATTGAAAAGGTTGGTGCGAAATTGCGAGCTATGATGCCCTGGTTAAAAGAAAAGTAAATAACTTATGCATAAAAGTGGATGGCCATTTGTTATAAGTATAAGTATTATTTCTTTATTTTTCTTTTTAAACAGATGGTATTTAATTGCTATTTTAAGTGCTTTTATAAGTTTATTTTTTATTTACTTTTTTCGAGATCCAGAAAGATTTTTACCATTAGAACCAAATGCCATTGTTTCACCAGCAGACGGGCAAGTGGTTTTTCTTGGTATAGACAGATTGCCTTTTTCTCAAGAGAAAGCACAAAAGGTGAGTATTTTTATGTCCCTTTTTGATGTTCATGTTAATCGTGTTCCTTTTGATGGAGAAGTAAAAAAGATTGAGTATAAAAAAGGTAGATTTCTTCCTGCTTATAAAACAAAAGCTAGTATAGAAAATGAAGCTAATATAGTTTTTTTTTCTACTAAAGAAGGGAAATTTTTTGTTATTGTTCAGATTGCTGGAATTCTTGCAAGACGCATTATTTGTCATTTAAAACCAGGACAAAAGGTAAAAAAAGGAGAAAGGTTAGGTATAATTTGCTTTGGATCAAAGGTTGAATTATATTTACCTACTTCAGTGAAATTGAAGCCACTTTTAGGTAAACATGTTAAAGCAGGAGAAACTATTTTAGGTTATTGGTCATGAAAGAGAGGAAAAGTGTTTATATTTTACCAAATCTTTTAACTACAGCTAGTTTGTTTGCTGGTTTTTATGCTATTATTGCTGCTATAAATGGTGATTGGAAAAGAGCAGTTATGGCTATTATGGTAGCAGCCTTTTTAGATGGATTAGATGGTCGAATGGCTCGTATTACAGGTACGGTTACTCATTTTGGAGTTGAATATGATTCTTTAGCTGATTTAATTTCTTTTGGTGTTGCTCCTGTTATTCTCTGTTTTACCTATGCTTTAAATCTTTTAGGAAGATGGGGTTGGTTAGCTGCCTTTCTTTATCTAGCTTGTGGTGCTTTAAGGTTAGCTCGTTTTAATGCTCAAGTGAAAAGCACGCAATTACGTTATTTTGTAGGATTACCTATTCCAGCAGCTGCCTGTATCCTTGCTTTAAGCATTATGAATGCTGAAGAATGGTATGTTTCTAAAGAATTTATGTCTGTTCCCCTCCTTACACTTACATATCTTCTTTCTTTTCTTATGGTAAGTACTTTTCATTATCGTAGCTTTAAGGATTTAGAATGGGTAAAACTTAAACCTTTTCGAATTTCTATTCTTGCTGTATTTAGTTTAGTGATAATTATGAGTTATCCATTTTTTATACTTTGGTTGCTTTTTCTTATATATATGATATCTGGTCCAGTAGCTTATACAAGTTATTTTATAAGGCGAAGGGCTTTACTTAAAAGAGAAAGCAGGGTGAAATAAAATGGGTATGACTATTACTGAAAAAATTTTAGCTGCTCATGCTGGGTTAGAAATAGTAAAACCAGGTCAATTAATTAAAGTAAAAGTAGATTTTGCCTTAGCTAATGATATTACAGCTCCCTTAGCTATTAAGGCATTTAAGGCAGCAGGAGGAGAACGGGTATTTGATCCAGAGAGAATAGCTTTGATATTAGATCATTTTACTCCAAATAAAGACATCCCATCAGCTATTCAGTGTCAAAAGGTAAGAGAGTTTGCTAAGGCACAAGGAATTAAATATTTTTATGATGTTGGCGAAATGGGTATAGAGCATGTACTTTTGCCTGAAGAAGGTTTAGTTTTGCCGGGAGATGTAGTAATCGGTGCAGATAGCCATACTTGTACTTATGGTGCCTTAGGTGCTTTTTCTACAGGTGTTGGAAGTACGGATCTGGGAGCAGTTATGTTTACAGGAGAGATTTGGTTAAAAGTACCAGCTAGTATTAAGCTTGTTTATAAAGGTAGGTTATCTAAATGGATTACAGGTAAAGATATAATTCTTTATACTCTTAAAGATTTAGGTGTGGAAGGAGCTCTTTATCGTAGTATGGAATTTTGTGGAGAGGTTATTAATGAACTTTCTTTAGATGGAAGGTTTACTATGGCTAATATGGCTATTGAAGCAGGGGCAAAGAATGGAATTTTTACTCCCGATGAAAAAACAGAGGAATATTTAAAAAATAGAGCAAAAAGACCATATCAAATTTATCAAAGTGATGAGGATGCTAATTATCTTTTTGTAAAAGAATATGAAATAAGCCAATTAGAACCTCAAGTAGCCTTGCCTCATTCTCCTGATAATGTAAGAAGTGTTTTAGAAATTGGTGAGATAAAGATTGACCAAGTAGTAATAGGTTCTTGTACTAATGGTCGTTTAGAAGATTTACGTTTAGCAGCTGAGATAATGAGAGGGAAAAAAGTGGCAAAAAATGTACGTTGTATTATTATTCCAGGTACTCAAAAAGTTTTTCTTAATGCCTTAAGAGAAGGTATTATTGAAGTTTTTATTGAAGCAGGGGCAGCTGTTAGTACTCCTACTTGTGGCCCTTGTTTAGGAGGACATATGGGGGTTTTGGGGCCAGGAGAAAAGGCAGTTTCTACAACAAATCGCAATTTTATTGGAAGAATGGGGCATTCACAAAGTGAAGTTTATCTTGCAAGTCCAGCTGTGGCAGCTGCTTCAGCCATAGCAGGTAAAATTGCACATCCTGAGGAAGTGTTATGATTATAAAAGGTAAAGTTTGGCGTTTTGGCGATAATATAGATACAGATGTCATTATTCCTGCACGCTATTTAAGCACTTCGGATTCGCAGGAATTAGCAAAGCATTGCATGGAGGGTGTAAGAGAAGGCTTTGCAAATTTAGTCAAAGAGGGGGATATTATTGTTGCTGGAAGAAATTTTGGTTGTGGTTCTTCTCGTGAACATGCCCCTTTGGCTATTAAGGCAGTAGGAATAAGGGCAATTGTAGCTAAAAGCTTTGCTCGTATTTTTTATCGTAATGCCTTTAATATTGGATTGCCTATTGTAGAATCTCAAGCAGTGGTAGATGCTACAGAAGAAGGGGATATTTTAAAAATTGATCTAGATAAAGGAGAAATTATAAATATTACTAAAAATCTTATTTTTACAGTTGAACCTTTACCTAGTTTTATGAAAGAGTTAATAGAAAATGGTGGTTTAATTGCCCATTTAGCTAAAAAAGGGGGGTATTAAATGGCAAAAGAAGTCAATGTAGCTGTAGTTGGGGCTACTGGAGCAGTAGGTAATGAGATGGTAAAAGTTTTAGAACAAAGAAATTTTCCTGTAAAAAATCTAAAACTCCTTGCTTCAGAACGTTCTATTGGCAAGACATTAAATTTTCATGATGAAGAGGTTCCAGTTGAGGTGTTAAGCGAAAATTCTTTTAAAGGTATTGATATTGCTTTATTTTCTGCTGGTGCTAGCATTAGTAAACAATATGCTCCTCTAGCAGCGGCTGCTGGTGCAGTAGTAGTAGACAATTCTTCTGCTTTTAGACAAGAACCTGATGTGCCTTTAGTAGTGCCAGAAGTAAATCCTCATGCCATCGCTCAATATAAAAATCGTGGAATTATTTCTAATCCTAATTGCTCTACTATTCAGATGGTAGTAGTATTGAAACCTATTCATGATGTAGCAAAGATAAAAAAAGTTGTTGTTGCTACTTATCAAGCTGTCTCTGGAACAGGAAGAAGGGCTATAAATGAATTAGAAAATCAGGTAAAAGCATTATTTAATTTTCAGCCAGTTAATTGTGAGGTATATCCTCATCAAATAGCTTTTAATTGTTTGCCTCATATAGATATATTTTTTGAAAATGGTTATACAAAAGAAGAAATGAAAATGTATTTTGAGACAAAAAAGATTATGGAAGATGAAAATATTATAGTAAGTGCTACTTGTGTTAGGGTACCTGTGTTTTATGGCCATTCAGAGGCTGTACATATGGAATTAGAAAAGCCTTTAGATGTAGCAGATGTAAGGAAGATATTGAGTAATTCCCCAGGAATAAAAGTAATAGATGATCCAAGTAAAAACCTTTATCCTTTAGCTATAGAAGCAGCAGGTAAAGATGAAGTCTTTGTTGGGCGAATTAGAAAGGATTTGGCTTTTGAGAATGGTATTGCCATGTGGATTGTAGCAGATAATGTGCGAAAAGGGGCTGCTTTAAATGCTGTACAGATTGCTGAGATTCTTTTAGAGAAATATTTATAAATGCGGGTGATTGCTGGTAAATATAAAGGACATTATTTAGCAACACCCGCTTATCAGTTTATTAGACCAACAACTCAAAAAGTAAAAGGAGCTATTTTTAATATTCTTACTAATACTTGGAATGATGCGATAGTTCTTGATTTATACGCTGGTACTGGCAATTTGGGGATAGAGGCTTTAAGTCGAGGAGCAAAAAAAGTAGTTTTTGTGGATAAAAGTCCTTTGGCAATTAAAATTATTAAAAAAAATATTTCAAAATTAGGAGATGTCCAAGTTAAAATATGGAGACGGGATGTTTTAAAAGGGCTTAATTTTTTAAAAGAAACATTTTCTATAATTTTTATAGATCCTCCTTATGAAGAAGGTTATGTAGAAAAGACCTTAACTTTAATAAAGAAAAAAACGGATATTTTGAGAAAAGGTGGAATAATAATTATTGAACACTCCCCAAAAGAAAAATTTTCTTTTTTAGGCTTTAATTTATTTGCTAGTAGACGTTATGGACAAACTCAAGTTACTATTCTTAAAAAGGAGATGTAAATGGAACGTGTTGCTGTTTATGCTGGTTCATTTGACCCCATTACCAATGGTCATATTAGCTTAATAAAACGGGCGCTTCAAATATTTGACAAAGTTATTGTAGCTATTGCTGTTAATCCAGATAAAAAACCTCTTTTTACTATAGAAGAACGTTTAGAAATTACAAAACAAGCTATACTTGAAACTATTCCTGAATACCATCGGGTAGAAGTGGATAGTTTTGAAGGATTACTTGTAGATTATGTTCAAAAAAAAGGTTCAAATATTATTTTAAGAGGATTAAGAGCTGTTTCTGATTTTGATTATGAGTTGCAGCTTGCTTTGATGAATAGAAGACTTAATCGTGATATTCAATCAGTATTTTTAATGACTGATTTTAGATGGTTATTTCTTAGTTCAACTATTGTTAAAGAAGCAGCAAGGTTAGGTGGGAATATTGAAGGACTTGTGCCAGATATTGTTGCTAAGAAATTAAAAGAAAAATTTGAGAAAATTAAAAAATAGATTTAAGGGTAGTATAGCCACCAAGGATAATACGGATAAGGAAACCAATGGTGGTAAATTTTGATTGTTTTTTGCTGTGGTTTCCAAAGATGTATTTTTCTTACTTTTAAAATAGGATATGGATATTCAATTTCTCCTAAAGGAAGTTTTTTAATTCCCTCAATTTCTCCAATGACAGTAATTTCTCTTCCTTGACTATAAATAGCTACATCTAAATAACCATCATACAATATAAGAAATCTTCCTTCAGATTCATCTGTTTGTTTCGGTCGCCCTTGTCTGTCTAACGGTAAAGCAAGTATTTCTAAAAGTGTACCTTCTTTTTTGTTTATTCCCTTTAAAATTTTACCACCCCACATAACAACTTTGCTTTTAAATATTTCTGGATTTTTCTGTACTTCATAAATAGAAATGTCTTTTATCTTTTGTTTTAATTCTGAAGGTACAATTTGAGTACATGAAAATAAACAAAGAATAAAGATAATAATATAAATTCGCATATTTTTTTAATAAAAAAATTTTACTTGATTAGCAAGTGATAAAGAGTGTATCATTAAAATATGAAAGGACTTATTAGTTTTCAAGAGATGAAAGAAAGATATGAAAGAGGTGAAGATCCATTTGCATTAACATTAGAGAAATGGGTAAGGATTAAAAATTATCTTAATGTTACAAAAGAGATAGGATATCCTGAACTTATAAAACTCCTTGAAGCTGTCATGATGAAAATTCCTTTTTGTTTTGAATATGAATCTAATTGTAATCTTTGCCCATTAGAACGCCTATGTCAAAAATTTCCAAGCACTTATCATCAAATATTAGGATTATTTCATTATTTATTAGCAACTAATGCTCCCCTACCTAAACCATATCTTATCCAATTAATAGATAAATTGATGGTAGAGATTGAAGAAGCAAAAAAATTGTGGAAAAAAATGTTATTATGATCCGTGTAAGGTTTGCTCCTAGTCCTACAGGAACATTACATTTAGGTAATGCTCGTACAGCAATTTTAAATTGGCTTTTTGCCCGCCATTTTGGTGGAAAATTTATTTTACGAATAGAAGATACAGATATAGAAAGGTCTAAAAAGGAATATGAAATTCAATTAATAAATACCCTTATTTGGCTTGGACTTGATTGGGATGAAAAATATCGCCAATCAGAAAGGCTTGAGATATATAGAAACTATGCAAAAAAATTATTAGAAGAAGGAAGAGCTTATTATTGTTATTGTACGCCAGAAGAATTGGAGGCAGAAAGAAAATTTTGCCAGTCAAGAGGATTACCTCCTCGTTATTCTGGAAAATGTCGTTTTCTTACAGAAACTCAAAAAAGACGGTTTGAAATAGAAGGACGTAAACCTACCATTAGATTTCTTGTACCAGAAGGAGAAGCAATAGAGTTTTTAGATTTACTTAAAGGGAAAATGCGATTTCTTACAGATGAAATAGGAGATTTTATTATTATGCGTTCTACAGGTATTCCTGCTTATAACTTTGCTGTTGTAATAGATGATGCTTTAATGGAAATAACTCATGTCATTCGAGGGGAGGATCATTTAAGTAATACAGCTTGTCAGCTTCTCCTTTATAAAACACTGAATTTTAATCCTCCACAATTTGGTCATCATCCATTACTTCTTGCTCCAGATAGGACTAAATTGAGTAAACGTCATGGTGCTGTTTCAGTTGAAGATTATAAAGAAAAAGGATTCCTTCCAGAAGCCCTTTTCTTTTACTTAACTACTTTAGGAGGAACTAAAGAAATTTTAACAAAAAAAGAATTGATTGTTCACTTTGACCTTAAAAAATTAGGTCGAAGTAATGCTATTTTTGATGTGAAATCTCTTTTGGCTATTAATAGAGCATTTATTCGTAATTTACCGTTAGATACCCTTTTAAAATATGCTAAGCCTTTTTTACCAAAAGCAAATTCACAACTACTTAAAACAGTGATTGAAATAGTACGAGAAAATATAGGAACTTTAAGAGATATTGAGATATATTGGCCAATATTTACAGAATTAGAAATAAATTTAGATAATGAAGCAAGAAAATTTTTAAAACAAGAAGAAATAAGAAAAATTATTCAATTATTTTATGAGAATATGGAAA
>Ga0209410_1000834_pt1 | contig 14643 bp, 15 predicted proteins | sample Mar14436cmmetaG_FD_184135 | JGI IMG/M metagenome (GOLD analysis project Ga0209410, IMG submission 184135) | Marine hydrothermal vent microbial communities from Guaymas Basin, Gulf of California to study Microbial Dark Matter (Phase II) - Marker... ... | reverse complement strand
TCTACCCCATAGACAGGAGGGAGTATGCCCTCAAGGTCTTCAAAACCCTCGACACGGCTCATCCAGGTGTCGCCAGAACCATGAAGATGAAGCCCCTCCTCGTGGGAGGGCCGATATGGCTGTTGAGGGAGACTCCTGGCAAGTTTCCCAAGTATAGGTTGAAGCCTAAGGAGACGAGACTCCTCTTCCGTGAGCGGGGTTGGAGAACCGTAGCTGGCTTCCAAACCAGAAATGCGCCCCACCTCGGCCATGAGTATGTCCAGAAGACGGCTTTAGCCTTCGTCGACGGCCTCTTCATAAACCCCCTCATAGGCCGTAAGAAGCCTGGAGACTTCAGGGATGAGGTCATAATCGAGGCCTATGAGACGTTGTTGAGGCATTACTATCTACGTGAGACGGCTGTCCTCGTCACCCTTGAGATGGAGATGCGCTACGCTGGGCCGAGGGAGGCGATATTCCACGCCATCGTCAGGAAGAACTTCGGCTGCACCCACTTCATCGTCGGGAGAGACCACGCTGGAGTCGGCAGATACTACGGCCCCTATGAGGCTCAGGAGGCCTTCGAGGAGTATCCAGACCTCGGCATCACCCCCCTCTTCTTCAGGAGCTTCTTCTACTGCAGTCGATGTGGAGGCGTCACAAATGAACGTGTCTGCCCCCATCCGGCTGAGTGTCGCATCGAGTTCAGCGGAACGAGGATTAGGGAGATGCTTATGAGGGGTGAGAGGCCTCCAAGGGAGTTGATGAGGCCTGAGGTCGTCGACGTCATCCTCAGACATCCAAACCCCTTCGTGGAGTGAAGAGTCATGAGGCGTATGCTCGTCATAGGACTCGACTGCGCCGCCCCAAAGCTCCTCTTCGAGAGGTTTAGGGAGCGCCTCCCAAACCTCGACGAGTTGATGCGGAGAGGCGTCTACGGCAACCTCGAGAGCTGCGACCCCCCGATAACCATTCCAGCTTGGATGGTTATGGCCACGGGTAAAACCCCAGGGGAGCTCGGCCTATATGGGTTTAGACATCGGAGGGGCTACTCCTATAAGGATATCTGGATCGCATCTTCGAGGAGCATCAAGGCCAGGAGGCTGTGGGACTATGTCGCTGAGGCTGGAGGCTCCTCCTGCGTCTTCGCCGTCCCCCCAAGTTATCCCCCCTACCCCGTGGAGGGATGCCTCGTAAGCTGCTTCATCACCCCAAGCGTTGAGAGGGATTACACCTATCCAAGTGAGCTTAAGGCCGAGTTGGAGGGTTCTGTGGGCCAATATATACCGGATGTGGAGTTTAGGAAGGAGGATAAGAGGAGCATCCTGAAGGGCGTCTATGAGATGACTGAGCGCCACTTCGATATGATCAAATATCTCATCACCCATAAGCCCTGGAGCCTCTTCTTCCTCGTCGAGATCGGCTTGGATAGGGTGCATCACGCCTTCTGGAAATACTTCGATGAGGAGCACCACCTCTACCAGCCTGGAAATGAGTTCGAGAACGTTGTTGAGGACTACTATGCCTATCTCGACGGGAAGATTGGGGAGCTCCTTAAGCTGCTCGACGACGATACGCAGATACTCATAGTCTCGGATCACGGAGCCAAGAGGATGAAGGGGGCCTTCTGCATAAACAGCTGGCTTGAGGAGGAGGGCTACCTGAAGCTGAGGAGGCCTCTGAGCCGTATATCACGGCTGGAGGAGGCCGACGTCGATTGGAGTCGAACCATCGCATGGGGGTGGGGAGGCTACTATGCACGGGTTTTCATAAACGTCGATGGGAGGGAGGCCCAGGGAGTCGTCCCCAGAGATGAGTATGAGGATGTGAGGGAGGAGCTCCGGAGGAGGCTGATGGGCATCAGGGGGCCCAACGGCGAACGGTGGGAGACGAAGGTCTATAAACCCGAGGAGCTCTACCCCGTCTGCAGGGGTAATCCCCCAGACCTAATGGTCTACTTCGACAACCTATATTGGAGGTCTGCGGGAACCATGGGACATAGGAACATCTATCTCCCCGAAAACGACACGGGGCCGGATGATGCGGTCCACGATAAATATGGCCTATACATCTACCATGACCCAAGGAGAGACCTTGGAGGTCGACGGTTCGACATGACCATCTATGAGGTTGCGCCCCTGGTTCTCAGGGCCATGGGCCTCCAGGTGCCTGGAGACATGCGGAGGCCTCCGGAATTCGTCGATGACTAACCTTTTTTCGTAAAGGTTATGTTAGGCTATGGGGATGGATGATTGAGTCGGGAGGAGGTGGTCTTCTCCCCATATGAAACGGGTGGAGAAGGTGGAGTATAGGCCCACATCAGTCTATGAGACCCTCTTAGAGATGAAGGACATCTCCGAGTTGATGATAGACCTCGCCTACTCATCGGTTCTCCTGAACAGCCATGAACTCGCCGAGGAGGTCTTAGAGCTGGAGAAGCGCATGGACACGCTGGTCTATGTCCTAAACATGAATCTCATGCTCGCAGCCAGAGACCGAGAGGATGCGGAGATGCTCTCAGGCGTAGCCAAGATCGGGTCTCTGACCAACAGCATCTCAGACGCCGCAGCCGACATAGCAGGCATAGTTCTCAGAGGCCTTAGCATACATCCAATAGTTAGGGAGGTCTTCAAACGGGTTGAGGAGCATATAGGCCGTGTGGAGGTCTCCGAGGCCTCGGAGATGGTGAATAAGACCCTCGACGAGTTGGAGCTGGCTGCGAGATTCGGAGTGAACGTCATCGCCATCAGGCGTGGACGCCACTGGCTCCTAAACCCAGGTAAGGAGGTCGTCATGCCTGGAGATATACTACTCGCCCGTGGAACCTCCGAGGGCCTCGAGGAGCTTAGGCTGCTGGCTGGAGGTGAGAGGGGGCTTGGATGAACGCTTCAAGGAGATATGCGACTACCTCGTCGAGTTGAAGAACACCTCGGAGATTATGATAGGCTTAGCCTACTCATCCGTGCTGTTGAACAGCCGTGAACTCGCCGAGGAGGTTCAGATGCTGGAGGAACATATGGATCGCCTTCACACCGACTTCGAGCTCCTCGTCCTCTCCGCCTCGAGGGGTGAGGATGCGAGGAGTATGCTCGGCCTCATAAGGCTGGGCCTCGCAACTGAGATGATCGCAGACGCTGCGGCTGAGATCGCTGAGGTTGTTCTCCGAGGTGAGGAGACCCATCCCATTTTGAGGATGGTCATCGAGGGGGCTGAGGAGACTGTTGAGAGGGCGACTCTCTCCGGTGATTCACCCCTCGTCGGCAAGACCCTCAGGGAGGCCCGTATACCTGAGGAGACTGGTATGTGGGTGCTCGCCATTAGGCGTAGAGGCAGGTGGATTAGGCCTAAGCCTGAGACTGTTCTGGAGGCTGGAGACGTCCTGATAGCATCTGGATACGCCGATGGCGTCGAGGACTTTAAGAGGCTTGTTGAGGGGTCTCAGAGCCCTTAGGCTTCTCCACGATCTTGAAGTTTAGGAAGGTTGTCTCAGGGGTTACTGTGTTGCCCCTCACCGTCTTCTTGCGTCGCTCCCCCTTCTTCTTGGGTCTGTAGCCTGGGCCTTCGCTGAGGAGCACCTTAACCTTGACTCCGCCGTGTATGTCTGGGCGCATGGGGAATCCATCCTTGTCGCAGCCGCCTGTTAGCTGGAGCTTATAGCCTGGCATCCCGGCGACGGCTCCATCTATGATCTCCCCTATCCTCCGGCCTATGAGAACTCGCATTCGATCCTCGTCGATCTCAACCCTCTTGGTTGTTCCGGTCTCGGGGTCTGAGATGTTTAGGATGGGCATCGCCCTCACCTCTATATGGCCCAGATGGGGTTGCTTCGACGCTTTATCTCTATCAGCTCCTGGAGGGCTTGGAGGCTGTCCTCCGAGAGTCTGTGGGCGAAGCGATCCCTCAGCATCTTCGCATGCTCCTCCGGGATATCGACGTAGAGGATATCTCCCTCCCTTATATGTCTGCCGACTATGGGCTTGGGCATCGATATGGCCACCTCCTTGCCGGCCTCAGCCAATGATATAGGCTTACCGGCCTCCTGTATCTGGCTGATCCTTCCGAGGTTTTTGCCATCCTCCCTGATCAGCTCCCTGTTTGGGGCGATGACCCCTGCGAGGACTCTGACTCCGAAGATGGCTGGCTTCGCCCTCCGGAATATGAAGCCCCTCAAAACCTCAACCTTACCCGGCTTCACCAATCTGTCGAAGACGTTTCTCTCTCGGCGCTCCCGCTCCTCCTCCATCCATCGTATGTATTCATCCATGAGGTTGTAGATGATGTTGTTCCTGAATATCCTCACCCTATGGGCTCTCGCCTCCTCCTCTGCGTCTGGTAGAACCTTGACGTTGAACGCCAATATCACGCCGTATAGGGGCTCCTCCTGGCCTACGACGACAGCCTCCATCACATCCCTCTTGGAGACATCACCTATGTCAGCCAATCTTATTGGTATGCCCCTCGCCCTAAGCCCCTCAGTCAAGGCCTCGAGGGAGCCGAGGGTATCCGTCTTCAATATGACTCCAACCTTATCGGTTGAGATGCGGAGACGTTCAACCTCCTGGGAGACCTCCTCCACAGCCTTCTCCAGGGGCATGCCCTCGCCAACTGCGATTATGGGAGCTCCAGCCACGGCATCCTCCAGGTCTGGAGCCGCTATCTTGACGCCAGCCGCCGCAGAGACCTCCTCGACGTCGATGAAGCGCTTACGGGGATCCCTGATCTCATCGAGGGGCTGGGGCATCAAGATGGCTCGGACTGAGGTCACTATGGGCTTCTCCCTCCCGCCGACGACGATTGTGTCCTCACGCCTCAGGACGCCGTCGTAGATGACGGCGTTTATGGTTGTCCCAAGCCCAACCTCCTCCCTCACCTCCAGCACCGTTCCCCTCGCCGGCCCAGAGGTTGTCGTCAATCGGTCTCGTAGATACTGCTGTGTCAGCCCTATCAAGACGGCGAGGAGCTCCCCGACGCCCTCCCCAGTCTTGGCGCTTACGGGGACGATCGCTATGGTCCTGGTGAAATCCTTAACCTTATCGAATCGATTTGATCTGAAGCCCAACCTGGATAGGGTTCCCATGATGTTATACAGCCTATTATCGAGGTCCTCCCTCACGTAGGGGTCCTGAGCCCTATAGGATTCGAGGAATAATGCATCTGGGATGCTCCTCCATCCTGGTATGAGGTCGATCTTGTTGGCTGCGACGATGAAGGGGGTTCTCCTCGACTTCAAAATCTCAATAGACTCATAGGTCTGATTCTCAAAACCCCTGATGACGTCGATGACGAGGAGGGCTATATCGGCTACAGACCCCCCTCTACGCCTCAGGTTTGTGAAGGCCTCATGGCCGGGGGTGTCGATGACGAGAAGCCCTGGAATCTTTACGGTGACCTTCACGCTCTTCATCAACTTCCTCGTCATCTCGACGAGTGTTTCAAGGGGGAAGAAGCTGGCCCCGATATGCTGAGTGAGTCCCCCAGCCTCCCTGAGCTGGACGGCTGTCCCCCTAATCTTATCTAACAGCGTTGTCTTACCCGTGTCGACGTGGCCGAGGACGCAGACGATGGGCTGACGTAGAGGCATGGGTCACCCCACAGGTAGAGGTCTACGCCGTTAATATACTATGCGACTAATCGATGATCAGAGGATGAGAATCTACACCATCGGCCACTCGAATAGGGGGCTTGAGGAGTTCCTTGAGCTCTTAAGGGAGTATGGGATAGAGGTTGTCATCGACGTCAGGCGTTGGCCCACCTCCTCGAGGTATCCCCACTTCAACGGCGAAAGCCTCCGAGAGACCTTGGAGGGGAGGGGCATCGAATATATCTGGCTGGGCGACATCCTCGGCGGATATAGGCGATACAGCCTCGGGGAGGCCTCACCCAATAAGGGTTGGAGCCGTGGAGGCTTCAGGAACTATGCCGACTATGCACTGACTGAGGAGTTTAGGCGGGGCCTGGAGAGGATTCTGGAGATCGCTGCGGAGAGGCGGACGGCCATCATGTGCTCCGAAAGGTTCTATTGGCGTTGCCATAGGCGCATCATCTCCGATCACCTATATGCGAGGGGGGTTGAAGTGCTGCATATCATCGATAGGGGTCGTCTTCGTAGGCATAGGTTGACGAGGTTCGCCGTCATCAGGGATGGAGTCCCCATCTATCCATCTAAAGGTGAGCAGACCAAGCTGAAGGAGTCATAGTGTGGGTTCGCCCACTATTGGTATGGGGTTTCCACAATCTGGGCATCTATGGTTCTCTGTGATGCGATAGTCGAGTATTGAGAATCCATGGCGCTCTATGAGGAGGGCTCCGCATTCTGGGCAGTATGTGTTCTCCCCTGGATGCCCAGAGACATTCCCGATGTAGACGTATCTGAGGCCTGCGTCCAGGGCCATTTCACGGGCCCTCTCCAACGTCTCTATGGGTGTGGTCCTCGTCAATCCATACTCCCAGGCCTTGTAGGCTGGGTAGAACCTGGTGAAGTGTAGCGGCGTATCCCTCCCCAGCTTCAGGGTCCCCTCTATGATCTCCATTATGCAATCCTCTTCGTCGTTGGCCCCTGGGATTAGGAGGTTCACCATCTCTATGTGCAGTCCTCGACGTCTGGCCTCCAAGGCGTTTCGCCAAACCACCTCTACGTCGGCCCCGTTGCAGTATCGCCTGTAGAACTCCCCATCCCCCTTGATGTCTATGCATAGCGAGTCTAAGCCGGCCTCGATGAGGAGCTCCAGGGCTTCAGGAGTTAGGTAGGCGTTTGTGTTCAGATTCCTATAGAGGCCATGTTGGGAGGCCAGCTTGAAGCAGTCGAGTATGTATTCAAATAGGGTGCAGGAGGCCTCGTTGAATGTGAACGAGAGGCCTCTCGCTCCGGATTTCAGGGCGAGGTCTATGAAGGCTTCTGGGCTGGTGTAGGATGCCCTATCGGGGTCGGCGTCCACCATGCTAAGCGTATAGTTTTGGCAGTAGACGCATCTGAGGTTGCATCCCCAGCTTCCTGCTGAGAGGGCTCCTGAGCCAGGCCAGTAGTGGAAGAGGGGCTTCTTCTCTATCGGGTTGACGACTACCGATGTGAGGTCTCCATAAGTAAGCGTGTAGAGCCTTCCGCCTCGGTTCATCCTGGAGCCGCAGAATCCTCGATGTCCCTCGGCTATACGGCATCGACGCTCGCAGACCCCGCAGGTCACTGAGCCGTCGGGGTGAGCCTCGTAGAGGAGGGCCTCCCTCACCGTCTTCCAGGTCAATCTGTATTAGGGGTGGAGGGGGAGCTTATGAATGTATGTGAGATGGAATCCTCCATCAATAAGTTTAATATATATCTCCAGAGAGGAGTATTTGGAGGTTTTTAGATGGAGGAGTTTTTAGCGGCCTCCGTCCAGATGAGCATAGATTCCTACTCGCCTGAGAAGAATCTTAAGAAGACCTTGGAGATCATGGAGAGGGCTGCGAAGCATGGGGCGAGGCTCATCGTATTCCCAGAGTACTTCCTGACGGAGTGCCCCTCAAAGAACAGGAGTCTCGATGAGCTGAGGAAGATGGGTGAGCCTATCCCAGGGGGCTCATCCGTAGAGGCCATCTGTAAAAAGGCTGAGGAGCTTGGGGTCTACGTCGTCGCTGGAACGATATTGGAGGTGGATGGGGAGAAGGTGTATAACACCAGCGCCTTAATAGGGCCAAATGGCGAGGTGATTGGGAAGCAGAGGAAGACACACCCTGAGAACCATGCATCTAAGCATGAGGTTGGACTTGGAATATCAGCCTCAGATGAGTTGAAAGTCTTCGATACAGAGCTTGGGAAGATAGGGATACTGATAGACGTAGATGCAAATGTCCCCGAGATACCAAGGATATATGCATTAAGGGGGGCTGAGATAATATGCTGGCCATTGAACTGGAGTGTTAGATGGGCCTACCTCGTCCCTGCGATAGCCTCCACATACGCCTATGTAACTCAATGCTACCTCATAGCATCGAATAGGGCGGGTCTGAGGGAGGAGCAGGTTGGCCCATATCCACTCTACTACATGGGTCCAAGCCTGATAGCGAATCCTGAGGGGGAGATCACAGGCTACGTAGACGGCTTCTACGAGGGCGTAGCCTACGCAGAGCTGAGTGGGGAGCTCCTGAAGAGGATAAGGGAGTATAATAGGGAGACATATCCACTCTGGCGTAGACCAGAGGTGTTCAAAGAGGTGGTTGAGTAACCCCTAAATTTTTTTATCAATTTAAGTTTAGATGGGCGTCTAAGGGAGATGAGTGCCCTACTTGAGGGAAGGGATCTAACTAAGCATTTTGGGGGTGTAGTCGCCCTCGAAGGGGTAAACTTCAAGTTGAGGAGGGGGGAGATATTAGGGCTTATCGGGCCGAATGGGGCTGGTAAGACAACCCTCTTCAACGTCATAACAGGCTTCATCCATCCCGACAGGGGATCGGTGAGGTTTAAGGGAGTTGATATAACGGGGTTGAAGCCTCATCAGATATGTAGGATGGGGATAGCTCGAACATTCCAGGTGGTTAAACCCTTCCCAGATTATACGGTTCTTGAGAATGTCGCTATGGGAATACTATTCGGAAAGGATAGGAGGATCGATATCGATGAGGCTAAGAAGAACGCTATCCAATACATAGAGTTTGTAGGACTTGAGGGGAAGAGGGAGACTCCAGCGAGAAGCCTCAACCTCATCGAGAGGAAGTTCCTCGAGATAGCGAGGGCATTATCAACGGAGCCTGAGATACTACTCTTAGATGAACCGCTTTCAGGTCTCAATCCAACGGAGGTGAAGGAGGCCTGCAACCTGATTAGAAGGATAAGAGATGAACTTAATGTAACCATTTTCTGGATAGAGCATGTTATGAAGGCTATCATGGGAGTTGCTGAGAGGATAATCGTGCTACATTATGGGAGGAAGATAGCTGAGGGGACTCCAATGGAGGTTTCAAGGGATAGGAGGGTGATAGAGGCATACCTTGGGAGGGAGTACATGCTATGAAGGAGCTATTGAAGATAGAGGGGTTAGAGGCCGGCTATGGAAGCCTATTGGTTCTGAGCGATGTAAGCCTCCATGTAGATGAGGGGGAGCTCGTGACAGTTATAGGATCAAACGGCTCGGGGAAGACAACTCTCCTAAGGGCCATAGCGGGACTCCTACCGGTGAGGAGGGGGGAGATCAGATACCGTGGGGAGAGGATCAACGACATCCCACCGAATGAGAGGGTGAAGCTTGGTATGGTATACATCCCAGAGGGGAGACGCCCCTTCCCATACCTCACAGTTAGGGAGAACCTCGAGATGGGGGCCTTCAACCCGAGGGCGAGGAAGAGGATGAAGGAGAACCTCGAGATGGTTTACGAAATCTTCCCAGTGCTGAGGGAGAGGGAGAATCAGATGGCGATCACATTGAGCGGCGGGGAGCAGCAGATGCTTGCGATTGGAAGAGGATTAATGTCGATGGCTGATTTCATCATGCTCGATGAACCCTCCCTCGGTTTAGCTCCGAAGCTTGTCTCCTCAGTCCTAGATGTTGTTGATAGACTTCATAGAGAGCATGGAATCACATTTCTACTCGTTGAGCAGAACGCAGTTATGGCCCTCAAACTGGCTGATAGGGCATATGTCCTTGAGAATGGTAGGATCGTTTTAGAGGGGAGTGGGGATGAGTTGATGAGGGATGAACGTGTTAAGAGGGCGTACCTCGGGATTTAGCCTCCCCAAATTCCATCATCAGCCTCTTCTTAATGGTTGGATATAGGCCCTCCGGCGCGAATATTATGATGATCATTATCAATATGCCATAGACGATGAGGTGAACCCCCATATAGGTTCCCCCCAATAGGGAGTAGATTAACTGCCTGATGGAGAGTAGTATAGCTGAGCCGAGCATCGGACCCCAGAGAGTTCCGATGCCGCCAATAACTGCGACGACGACGATCTCATCCGACCTCTCAGTTGTGAGGATGATGTCCGGCCTTATATATCCAACAAGCTGGGCATAGAAGGTTCCACCAATCCCCGTGAGGGAGGCTGAGAGGAGTAAGGCTATCATCTTATACTTGAAGACGTCGACGCCAACCGAGGAGGATGCCTCCTCATCCTGCTTGATAGCCCTGAATGCCATCCCAAGCTTTGACCCCTCAATCCTATAGGATATGTATAGGAGTGCCAGATTCATGCCTAGGGCTGTAAGAAACCAGTGCCATATATCGCCAAATAGGAGGAGCCATGGAGATGTGACGACTGGAAGTAGCAGGCCTCTCCCCCCTCCAGTTATGAAGTCGAGCCTCAACACGATCAGCCTCACAACTTCAGCCATACCTAGGGTTGCGAGGGCGAAGTAGGCTCCCCTAAGCTTCAACAATGGAAAACTCATGAAGAAGGCGAATAGGGCGCAGATCGCTCCACCCACTATCATCCCTATCCAAGGTGAGATGCCAAATCTGATTAGTAATATGGAGGAGACATACGCCCCTATGCCTAGGAAAGCTGCATGGCCGAAGGAGAGTTGACCTGCATATCCATAGAGGATATTCCAGCACTGACCTAGATATGCGTAGAGGAGTATGAGGGTCATGAGGTATAGGATGAAGTGTAGCTTTAGAAGCTTGAAGGGTATGGAGAGGAGGATGAGTGAAGCGGCGAACTTAACGATATTAATCAAGGGTTTAGATTTTAAAACCCTACTAAGCATATTATCATCTCCTACCCATCAGGCCTCTAGGCCTTATGTATAGTGTTAGGATGAAGGCTAAGAAGACTAGGATGTAGCTGTAGGCGGTTCCTATCAGGAGGCTTCCAACGCTCTCCAATATCCCAACCAAAATTCCAGCTATTATGATCCCCTTCAAGCTCCCCAATCCAGCTAGTACTACGACGACGAAAGCTAGTATACACCAGAGCGTCCCTATGTAGGGGTGGATGTAGTAGAAGGTGGCGATTAGATTCCCAGCCACTCCCGTTGAGATGCCTGCAAGCGCCATTGTGATTAGCCTAATTCTCCTCACATCCACCCCCATCAATAGAGCTACCTCCGGATCGCCGAATATCTCAGAGCTTGCAAGTATCGCCTTACCTACAAGTGTTCTCTTAAAGAATATGTAGATGGCCGTTATCACGCCGATGGATATGAGGAAGGAGACGAAGTGGGCGCCCGAGACCCTCACCACACCCATCTTCACTACCATATTGATGTACCTGTTAGGCATCGTCCTGGCGTAAGACTTCCAGAGCAGCTGGCTGCTCCCTATGATTGTGAGGGATAGACCGAAGGTTGATAGTATGGAGGCCAGGGCACCCCCCTTCCTCGTCGTCTCCACGAGAAATCTCTGTGTAAGCACCCCGACGAGGGCTCCGAGCAGGATGTTGATTGGTATGAGCATGAGGGGATCTACGCCGAGTAGGATGACAAGCCAATAGGAGGCATACATGGATATAAGTATCCACTCCCCATGGGCGAAGTTTATGACGTGTAGTATACCCCAGGAGAGGCCTAAACCTAAGGATGCTATGGCATATATGCCTCCCAACACAATTCCTGAAGCTAAAACTTGAAGTATAACTTCAGGGGATATCACGCTCCCTCCCTTTACAAAACTTCCCGAAGAGAATATTTATTAATTATTTTTCTTCACTAATCAATTAATGATGATGTTTGTGAAGAATACAAGGGCGATTGCTAGAACAGTCGCTATCTTGATCGCCGTTATTATCGTAATAGTCGCAGCCGTTGGGGGCTACTATGCCTATAGGGCTGTGACGAAGCCTAAGATCAAGGAGGTGAAGGTTGGAGTTATACTTCCCCTCACAGGTGGAGCATCGAAATGTGGAATGTTGGCTAAACAGGGTATTGAGCTGGCGATAGAGCACATCAATGAGGCGGGAGGGGTGAAGTCTCTCGGCGGTGCAAAGCTGGTTCCAATCTGGGCTGACAGCGCAAGCAAGCCTGAGACTGGGATGAGCGAGGCTGAAAGGCTGATAACCGTCGAGAAGGTTCACGTCCTGACTGGCTGCTATCAGAGCGCCGTTACCCTCCCCGTGGCAGGGGTGGCTGAGAAATATAAGATTCCATTCATGGTTGCGGATGCGATATCGGACGAGATAACTGAGAGAGGCTATAAATATGTCTTCAGGATTCATGGAAAGGCCTCATGGTATGGTAGAGATGCCGTCAGGGCCATCTTAGACCTAAATAAGAAGCATGGAACAGACTTCAAGTCTATAGGCCTCATATACGTGAACGATGAGTTTGGGATATCGAGCGCTGAGGGCTTCAAGAAGTATCTCGAGGAGCTCGCCCCTGGATATAGAGTGACCTTCGAGGAGGCCTACCCATATCCAGTAGCTGATCTAAGCCCCTTAGTCACGAAGCTGAAGGCTGCAAATCCAGAGATCGTGGTGCACGTAGGCTACACGGATGACAGCATACTCTTCATGAAGACGCTGAAGTCGATGGGTTGGTATCCAAAGGTCTATATGGGTCTTGGAGCAGCGGGTCAAACACACCCAGATTACATAAAGAGCCTTGGAGAAACCGCCGAATACGTATTCACCCAGACCGAGTGGCAGCCAGACCTACTCCTATCACCAAAGCTATCGAAATTCAAGTGGATCAACGAGGAGTTCAAGGAGAAGTATGGCTACGACATGACGGGCATATCCGCAGATTGCTACTCATCAACATGGATTCTATACTACGCGATAGAGAAGGCTGGATCTGTGGATCCAGATAAGGTTAGGGAGGCTTTGACCTCTATAGTGCTGGATCTCCCATCCGAGGAGGTGAATGTCATCCTACCATATACGAAGATAGACTTGAGGGAGGAGGGGCAGAACCCATATACGGCTATATGCCTCGCACAGATAAGGGAGGGAAAGTTTAGGATAGTCTGGCCATTCGAGTATGCGACGGTGGAGGCGAAGTGGCCAGCTCCCTCATGGGAGGAGAGAGGCTAACCCTCTTTTTTATTGGGCGCATCCCTCATGATTGTAACGTGCTTTTAAAGAGAAGAGTTTAAAATTCATAATCGGTGTGTTTGGGGATGGGTAGGCGTGTCCTCATCGCCCTCGGCGGCAACGCCATCAAGCAGCCAGATGAGTGGGGGACCTATGAGGAGCAGATTAGAAACGTCTACAACACCTGCAGGCAGATCGCTGAGATAGCCCGTAGGGGCTATGAGATAGTCATAACCCATGGAAACGGCCCTCAGGTGGGGAATCTCGCCATACAGCAGGAGCAGGCTCAGCATCTGGTTCCGCCTCAGCCCCTCCACGTCCTCGGAGCCATGACCCAGGGCCAGATAGGATACATGATTCAGCAGGCGTTGAGAAACGTCCTCGGCGACGAGAGGCCGATAGTCACCATCGTCACCCAGGTCCTCGTAGATAGGGATGACCCCGACTTCCAGGACCCCCATAAGCCGATAGGCCCCTTCTACACGGAGGAGGAGGCTAAGAGGCTGGAGAGGGAGAAGGGGTGGAGATTTAGACTCGTCCGCCCAGGGGCTGAGAAGGCCTGGAGGAGGGTTGTCCCCTCACCCCAGCCCCTTGGAATAGTGGAGGCCCCAGCCATAAAGCGAATGGTGGAGAGTGGAGCCATAGTCATCGCCTCCGGAGGCGGCGGAATCCCCGTTGTCAGAGGCGAGGATGGCAGCCTTGAGGGGGTCGACGCCGTCATCGATAAGGATCTCGCAGGGGAGAAGTTGGCGGAGGAGGTGGAGGCTGATGTGCTTTTGATCCTCACAGATGTGGAGGGGGCGATGCTCGACTATGGTAAGCCGACGCAGAGGCTGATCCGGAGGATGACCCTCGAGGAGGCTAAGGCCTACATGGCTGAGGGGCAGTTCCCCCCTGGAAGCATGGGGCCGAAGGTGGAGGCCTGTATAAGGTTCCTGGAGCATGGAGGTGAAAGGGCCATCATAGCGTCGCTGAACCAGGCCGTTGAGGCCCTAGAGGGCGAGGCCGGAACCCATGTGGTTAGGGGCTAACCGATAAATATCGAGATGGGAGAGAACTCATCGATGGAGATTCCCTGGGAGCTCCTCACCCCCGTCGCAGGTGAGATCGGCATCGGAGCCATCGGGGGATTCCTCGTAGGCTATGCGCTGAAGAAGGTTGCCAAGATACTCGCCGTCATCCTCGGCCTCGGCTTCCTCGTCCTCCAATACCTCGCCTATAAGGGGATAATAGTCATCAACTATGAGGCCCTACAGGAGTGGGTTCTACACCTATTGGGGATGACGGAGGGGACTCAAAGCGTCGTCGTCGACGTCCTCAGCCACGTCCCCTTCGGAGCCAGCTTCGCCTTCGGCCTCTACATGGGCTTCAGGAAGGCCTGAGACAGACGCAGAGGAGACGCTCATAGAAGAGGGGTAAAACCTCAAGAACCTCAACTCCATAGCCCTTGAAGGCCTCCTCATCGAGATCGGTCAGCGTCGAGTAGACGAGCAGTATGCCCCCATCCCCCCTCAGATATCTGGAGGCTTCACGGAGGAAGCGTTCGATGACCTCCCCACCCCTCGGCCCCCCAGCCCATGAAACCTCATCGACGGCTCCCTCCGAGGGGAGGTATGGGGGGTTGAAGACGATCCATTTAAAGAGGCCTATAGGCCTGAAGGCTGAGAAGAGATCCGAGACGACCAGCTCCACCCGATGTCTCAAGCTAGCCCTCCTGAGATTCC
>Ga0209410_1000833_pt1 | contig 14644 bp, 17 predicted proteins | sample Mar14436cmmetaG_FD_184135 | JGI IMG/M metagenome (GOLD analysis project Ga0209410, IMG submission 184135) | Marine hydrothermal vent microbial communities from Guaymas Basin, Gulf of California to study Microbial Dark Matter (Phase II) - Marker... ... | reverse complement strand
CCAGAATCATTACTAAGATCGAGGACCTTTCAAGCGACGTGCTAGGCACAGCAGAACTCGTAGAAGAGAGAAAAGTAGCCGACGAAAAAATGGTATTCGTAGAAGGATGCCCCAACCCCAAAGCCGTAACTATATTGTTAAGAGGAGGAGCTGAGCATGTAGTAGATGAGGCTGAGAGAGCGATCCATGATGCGCTAAGCGTGGTAAGAAATGTTATAAGAGAGCCTAAAATTGTGGCCGGAGGAGGAGCAGTAGAGATAGAAGTGGCTTCAAGATTAAAAAAGTTCGCTAAAACTCTATCTAGTAAGGAGCAATTAGCTGTAATCAAATACGCTGAAGCTGTCGAGACAATTCCTGAGATTCTAGCTCAGAATGCTGGATTAGAACCAGTAGATATAATTGCCGAGCTGAGGAAAAAGCATAGTGAAGGAGAAAAATGGGCTGGTATCAACGTCTATAGTGGTAAAGTTGAGAGAATGATGGATGTAGGAGTTATCGAACCTGCTAGTGTAAAGAAGCAAGTCTTTAAGTCTGCTACCGAAGCAGCCATAATGATCCTAAGAATAGACGATATAATCGCTGCTGCGCCACCTAAGGAAAAGAAGGAAGAAGGTAAAGGGCCCTCCGCGGGAATGCCAGGATACTAAATAGACTTTCTAAGTTTCTTTGAGATTATATTTAAATACAATTACTTTATTTTTTGCTTATGAATGTTTTAAGTGATGAGTTTACTATAAAAATTGGTCCACCTTGGCTTACTAAATACGAGAAGGCTAGAATAATTGGCGTAAGAGCTCTCCAGATTTCTCTTGGAGCACCTTCTCTAATTCCTGCAGACGAAATTAGAAGCAAAGATCCTATAGATATAGCTATTAGAGAACTAGAGCTCAAGGTACTACCTATAATAATTCGAAGATGGAAGCCGAACGGTAAGTATCAAGATATTCCTTTGAAGTACCTAAAGTACTAATTAAGTTATGTTGTTAAAGTATTTATACATCTCCCGATTTTATGGATATTTCCTTGTCTTGAATCTTTATTTCAATTATTTCTCCGATCGTTGGCTTTTCCAATAATTTTTCCCATTCGTCTTCGGTTAAGTAAAGGGTTAGACGAGGAACACGCACTTTTCCCTGAACTCCAAACATCGGCATAGACTTTAAAACCTGCGAAACAATAGGCATTATCTCTTTGGCGATATTGTCTCTTCCGTCTCTCTGTATCATTACAGGTCCAGGAGTTTCTCTTTCTTCAGTTAAATCAAGCTTGATCATCTTCTCTCCCCATGGGTTATCTATGATAGAAATATTAGATACGACTGCTTTGATTAGAACGTTCTTGGCCATGTGACCCCCCAATAGTATATTGGATAGTAGCATTTAAAGACTTGTATTCAGTGTGTTCTTCACATAAAAAGATTATTAATATTGTGTTTGTATGTCTATAATGTGGGGGTGATATCATGAGTGAGTTTGACGAATGGTACAAAAGGACTAAAAAGTTTTTTGACGAAATAGATAAGCTTTTCGAGAGAATTATGAGTGAGTCCTTTTTCTTCGAGACTGAAGAAAAACCTCTTGATAAGAGAGTAAGGAAAAGAGTTTATGGACCGTATTACTATGGTTTTTCAGTGACGCTGGGACCAGATGGTATTCCTAGAGTTAAAGAGTGGGGTAATATAAAACCAGGGTATCTAAGACCTGTAGTTAGGGAGGCTATCGAGCCATTTACTGATGTCATAGAGGAGGAGGATAAAATCAGAATCATTATGGATCTTCCAGGAGTTGAAAAGGAGGACATAAATATTGAAGCTACAGAGGAGGAAGTAAGAGTTTCTGCTGAGAGGGGGGACAGGAAGTATTATAAGACTGTGCGGCTTCCGGATTCCGTAAAGCCTGATACGGCAAAGGCTACATACAAGAATGGTGTACTCACTATAATTTTAGAGAAAGTTAGAAAAGGGAAAGACGATAAAGGTATTAAGATAAAAATCGAGTAAGTTTTTATTAAGGCTACAATAGCGTTTTGATACGATAAACTTATAAGATCTAACTAGTATTTAACCTAGCATAAACAGCAAAAAAAGGTGTAGTAGAAGGATGAGCACACAGGAGGGCACAATATTAATAGGAAACAAAAACGTAATGAACTATGTTCTTGCAACCGTGATCCAATTCAACCAGGGTGCGCAAAAAGTTCTTCTAAAGGCGAGAGGAAAAGCTATTTCCAAGGCTGTTGATACGGCCGAGATAGTGAGGACAAGATTTCTGCCAGACCAAGTAGATATCTCTAATGTCAAAATAGGCAGTGAGAAAGTTGGAGAGCCTGGCAAGGAAAGGACCGTATCTACGATAGAGATAGTTCTCGAGAGAAAACAATAGAATAGAAGAATTTTTCTAACTTTTATTTTTATTCTTCTTCTCTCATTAATCGCTCCAGTACCTGTAAACGAGACACCAAAGCAAAATTATGCTAATAATATTTAGAAGAAGAGAAACACCAACTGTTAGAGTGTCGAGATCAAGCATAGAGCTTGTTGTCATGCCTAGAAGATACACGTTGGACAAAAATGAGATGATGGTGTAGGTTGAAATAAGCTTTAGTACCCTAAATTTCTTCTTTATTGTAGCTGTTTTGAATGCTATAGTACACATCACAGTTAAAAGGATAAGTATTAATGAATTCACCAAAGTGATCGTTGAAAGCATAACCCTTCTATCCCTCCTCCACGCTTAGAAAGATTGGTTCTTTCTCTAGTTCTATAATTGGAATATGTATCCATCCTGGCTTGCAACCGTTAGAGAATTCTATCTTTTCTCCCAAATCATCAACCTTTACTAGAAGATATGAGCCTTGTATCGGCTCGTTTAGTATCACGTAGTAGAACATTGGTATTCCATAATACTTGTAATAGTCACGGAAAATCATGAAAATGCCATAGATATACTTTCTAAATTTATTATAATGTATAATATATATGGATTGACCTGTAGATGCTAGAGAATAAGCAAACCTTCCTAAATCTCTTAGATCTTTAAGCTTTATGTTAATAACTTTATCGGAGATCATATTACTCACCTTTCTTAATCGTGACTACACCGTCTCTTGCTAGCGATTTTAAAGCTTCGAAATTTTCTGTAATTTCTCCAGCAATACTTACTTTATAGCGAGGTGTTTTTATCGTGGTTAGCGAAACTCCTAGACTAGCTAAATAGGGTATTATCAGTATGTTTCCTTTCTTGATTTTATCAACGCTTTTCTCCGGCTTGAAGGTTGTTTGGAACGGGAAGTATATGATATCGTTATCTATGTGATAGACCCGCGTCCTCAATGGTAACGATTCAATTATTTTTCCATAGTTAAAAGGCGACCAACTCTTATATATCACCCCTTTCACAAGTGTACCATCGGGGAGGGTAATTACTATCATAGACTGTATCCCATACATTTTAAAGTCACTTTTTACACTCTCTTCAAATTAATATTTCCCAGTTGTCTATTTTTGTATTTCTAGAGAAATATTATATAACTTTAGCTAGTGGAATGGGAGAATAGGACTCGTGCTTTGCAAAAATATGTAATAATAAAAATTGTTTAAACTATGAACATGTTGCTAGGAACAAAATCCTTTATATTGCATCATATGTTTTTATAATCGAAGATTAATTATAGACGGGAAATGGAATGTCACTAAACAGGTATAGGACTCCCGAAGAAGCTCTGAAAAGACTAACAGAGAGAAAAAAGGAAATAGAAAGAGAATTTGAGCGACTCAGTGAAAAGTTTAAAAAAGGTGAGATTGATAACGATACCTTCAATGAAAAAAGAAAAAAGCTTGAAAGAGAATTTATTGAAATTATGGACAGACTTGCTCAGTTGAAATATATAACTGGTGAAGGGGCTGGTAAGTATTGAGTGTGGACATCTATAGAAGGAAATATGCATATGGCGAAGATTACGGAACAAGCTACTTTAAATTCGGTCCAATAGCCGAAAAACCTGAGGTTATTGAGAACAGAGGGATCTTTGTCTCAGATGATGAGTCTATAGTACTAAAAATATTTGGTATTTCAAAGAATATCATCGTTGGTCCTAAAGTTTCCCTATATCTGGGTTCTAGAAGCGATATCGCAAGGTACCTAATATATCCTATGAAGGATGGAAGGGTGGAGCGAGCGAACGAGAGAGCCTGGAGGGTAATATATGAGATCACTAAGTTTGGGTTTGAGAAATTTAAACCTAGCGGCAAGGAGTTCGACGGATTCTATGTTACTGCAGCTCTTTCCGCTACAGCACCTGACTATATGTACGAAAGAATATTTGATATTCATTCTAAAATAGACGAGGAACTTAATGTGGTCAAGGCTGTTACGATTATTCCACAGCCGCTTGCCGTAGCGATAGCACAAAAAACTGTTACATGTGTTGTAGTCGAGTCTGGTCATGGAAATACGCAGATAACACCAATTTCTATGTATCCTATTCGGAACGCCATTGTTACTCTGAATAGGGGAGGTGCTGAAGCTGACGCTATTACTGCTGAAATACTCCGTGATTTAGGATACGAGGATAGAGCGAGGGAGGAAAAATTTGTGAGAACATTTAAAGAGCAGGTTGGATTAATTCCATTAGATCTAGATGAAGCGATAAGGCGAGCTAAAGAGGATCTGGAGAGGTTCCATGTAGTTTATAGGGTTCCAGGCACACGTATAGAGATAGACATGGGTGATAAATCATGGATGCGATTCTTAATAGGGGAGATTATTTTCAATCCTGAACATGAAATATTTGAAAGCTATTATAACAGGGGTATGTCTAGACCTAGTGATACCGTTGTGGGAGGAGAAAGGATAAGGGGTACTATGCCTCTAGGAGAGGCTATCGAGAGATCGGTAAACTATACTCCAATCGAGTTGGCACCATCGCTTTTTAAGAAGATAATCCTGAGTGGTGGAAACTTTTCTTGGAAGGTTCCCCAAGGATTAGAGGACGTAGCGGTTGATGCGGCCACGAAAGTGAGAAAGCAATTAAGAGATATGGAAATACAGGCTCATGTTGAACTTGCTAGGGATCCGATGTACTCTGTATGGAAAGGAACTATAGTTTATAGTATAGCTGTGCCTGATGATTATCTATGGGATTGGAAAAGAAAGGAGGGATGGTATAAGAGAGGTGTTCATTACTAAGCGGATAATATAGTGACCTTTTTATAATTTCTCTAAAAGTATAATATTTAAAAATGGATGCTCAAGATTATAACGAGAATGAATCTAACATCCGAAATAAAGTCTATCATAGTGCAACACTTTATATCTAAGAATTATAAAGTAGTCTCCTCTATAGATCATAAAGGAATTACGGGATTATTTGACCTCTTTTTCCGTGATAGCGAGGGGTTAACAGCTGTAAAAATAATAGAAGAACAGTCTGCTTCTCCTGTGAAAATGAGGGAGAAGATCGAAAACACGGTCGTTAAAATCATATCTAGTATAAGCAACCTGAATATAAGTAAAGTGTATTTAGTTATAGTTAGACCAAGATTCTCTTCTCTACCTAGTGTGAGGTTCTTTGAAGAAGCTAGAATAGGTCTTATTACCGTGAGTTCCAGCGGTGAGATTGTTGAGAGGATTCCAGCTAAGGTAAGGTGCAGAAGCGTATCGATGGAGAGTAACGCTAATGAACTCATGCTCATTGTTGGGGATTTAAGAACGAAAATCTATGTTTTGGAGGAAAGGCTGAAGAGAAATGAAGAGTTGCTGAAGAAACTTGTGGAAAAGGTTGAAGAGCTTGATAGAAAAATTTTAAGGATCAACAATATCTCTCGGGAAGAAAGCATAGGATTCGAGGAGAAGACTACTATTAATGAAACTCTTGAATTTTTAGAAGATAATCCTTGGTTAAACGTTCTTAGTAGAAGAAGTAGGGAATGATTTTATATTGTTCAGGAATAAAGATTATGGGTTAACTTGGTAGATAATGATGGAGAACAGCAATTTTTCTGAGGAGACGTTAGTAAGTAGGAGACTTATGGAGAAGCTAGAAGGAATGCTTCGCAAGACGCTAAAGGATGATGACAAGTGTTTGAAAATTGCACTGGAGATTTTGAGACTATATGCCGAAGGCGGGTCTTCTCGTGTAAGAAGTTATCTAAATAAACTTATGGAGGAGGAGATTGGTGATAAGGCTCGCTAGCATCGAAATCGAGGGATTTAGAGCTTATAAAGAGAAAATTATCCTAGATCTGGATGATCGGTTAGTTGTTTGTGTTGGGAGCATAGGATCTGGGAAGACTTCGCTGTTGATGGCAATAGAATTTGCGCTTTTCGGCACAACAAGGGATGTGAAGAAAAGGATTTTAAGGAAGGAAGACTTAATCAATGATTTCAGCGATAAAGCTTTTGTCGGTCTATCGCTTAAGAATGGATCTAAGAACATTAGGATTGAAAGACTATTAGAGAGGGGTAAAAGGCTTAAGACGAGGGTAATATATGATAAGGGGGAATTATATGATGAGCGCGCAGATGAATATATTAAGGATCTACTCGGTCTTTCTTTAGAAGACTTTTCTAAGCAGATTGCTGTTACTCATCTTGATTTACAGGAGTTAATATATGGTTCACCTGCTACTAGGAGTACGACGATAGATAGACTTCTCGGAATTGATATGATAGAGAAGATTTTCCGAACTCTTCAATTCGGAAGGATAGAGGAGTATGAAAGAACGTTGAAAAATGAAATAGGGAATATAAGATACCAGTTGTCCTTGATACAAAAAGAAGAATATTCTTCTGAAGGACTAAGAGAAATATCATCTGAACTAGAGAAGATAGGCGAGAAAAAGGGGAATCTTGAACGTATCCTAAGCGAGTTACAGGAGGAATACATGCAACTTCAGAAAAAAGAAAAAGCATTTAGAAAAATGAAGGAACAGGAAACTAGGCTGTTGTCCATTATTGAGCACTATAAGACTTCTCTAAAGAGTTTAGAAGGTATTGAGTCGATTCCATCGGTAACAATTATTTATGAGAGGATAAAATATGCATTGGTAAAAATCTTGGAAGAACTATACTTGGGCAAGGATAAAGATGAAGTAGCTAACTTTTCCCCTGAGAAGGGAGACTTACGGAAGTTTCTTAATTTTTGCAGGAGTAAAGTTGATATCATCAGTAGGGAAAGGGATAGGTTGGTGAGGGAGCTTAGTGAACTAATAGCTGAAAGGGAGTATAAGTTAAGACAATTAAGAGAATATGAAAAAGAGCTAGGAAGACTTAGTTTGGCAAACGAAGAATTCGAGATGTTCCAAGAAAGACTTAAAGAGCTTATTGAAAAGTACGGCGATGAAGATGAGATACAGCGGAGGATCAGTAAGCTTAACATAAGAATTGAAAAGGAAAAGGCGAGAAGCGCTGAAGTCGAGTGTATTATATCTTTGCAGAGAAAGATTATGGGGGCTTCAAGGAATGAAGGCTTGGTATGCCCAGTTTGTGGCACTTCCAATATTTCACTGACCAATATAAAAAGATCATATGAGGAGAATATTAAGAAGTACACATGTATATCTAAGGAGAGAATAGAAGAATTAGTTCATGAAAGAGATAAATTAGAAGAAATTTTAAGTGATATTAGAGATATAAGAAATAACATTATTATTGGAAACCAGAACAAGGTCAGGTTCGAACGGTTGCAAGAGGAGTATAGTGAGTTAATGAAAGAGATAAAGGAGTTAGAGGATAATATTGGAGTACTCGAAAATAAGGTTAATAGAATAAACGTATTATTGCGTAGTATTAATAAAATGCTATATCAGGCTGAGAAGAGAGAAAAGGTAGAGAATATAAAAAGAAAGATATCGGAGTACGAGGCAAAGCTCTCCAAAGTGAGGTCTGAGCTTACCCAGCTAGATTTTGATGAGGAATACTATAAGGGGCTCTATAAGAAAATTACGGAGGTTAGATCTAGGCTTGAATCCTTGCAATTGAAAGCTGAGTTGTTAGAGGAAAGGGTTCAGAACTACAAAGAAAACTTAAAGTTAATGGAGGAGCTTGAGAGGAAACTGAAGATTCTTCGAGGTAAATTAGAGAAAATCGAAATATTTAAGGAGAGGCTGAACAGAATCAAAAATACTTTTAGGGCTTTGCAAATTGAGATTCGTAAAGAAATGCTTGAAAATATAAATCATTATATGAACATGTTGTTTTCTAAAATCTATATCTTCCAAGACTATGATGCTATCGAGTTAAGGCTTAAAACTACGGAGAGCATACAATATAAGAGAAGTATCTATGAGCTTTTTGCACATAGGGTTGATGACGATAAATGGGTTCAAGTTTCTCGTAAAATGAGCGACGGACAAAAAATAGTAGTAGCGCTTTGCCTAGTAGCTGCTTTATCAAAACTTTACAATCATAATGCTGGTTTCCTCATACTAGATGAGCCAGTACCTAATGTTGACGGAGATACCAGAAAGATAATCTATGAGGTTCTTAGTAAGGAGCTGAACATAGAGCAGATACTATTGGCAACACAGCATATCGAAAGTTTCGAGTCTCTATCTGGCGGGAAGGTTTATCAATTTAGTAAGGTTGATAATGGGATAGTAATCAGAGAATAGAGACAATATACTAGGATATTCATGCATTAGAGCTTTTTGTATCTTATGCTTACATTTTTATTTGCAAGAATCAATATTATAAACGAGAACACGAGTTCGATGACTAGGGTCTGGAGCGCTGAGAAAGGGTATGATGAAATATGAAGAAAATCTCTGTGAGGATACCACACGAGCTGTATAATAGAATGTTGTATCTTGTTAAGGAGGGATACTTCTCGTCAATTTCAGAACTTATAAGAGAGGCTATTATTGAATACCTTCGTGAAGAATTATCAACTCTCAGGAGGCTAGCAAAATAGGCAGTCTTCTTTACTATAAATCAATGTATTGATGTAAAGTGTAATCAATAAGCATTTATTTTAGAACATAAGTTATTGATTATCACAGTAATATCTTAAAGTGGGTCGAATGAGTAAAGTAAATGTTGACCAAACCAAGGAAGTTGAATCCCCTCAAATTCAAAGAGAGGAAATGGAGTTGGTAAAAACTGGTATCGAAGGGTTAGACGAGATTATAGGAGGACTTATAAAAGGTAGAACCTACCTCGTGGCAGGCGAAACAGGGACCGGAAAAACCCTGTTTGCTCTCAATTTCCTAGTTTATGGCGCTTTAAACAATGAACCTGGCATTTATCTTTTAGTAGACGAGGATTATGAAGACTTTATTAAGGGTGCAAGGGCTTTCGGATGGGACTTAGAGTACCTAATCGACCAAGACAAGTTATCAATTCTAACGCTATTACCGGATTTTGTCGAAAGAATGAAGAATAAATCTCTAGATTCTATCGTGAAATCTATAGTATATAATCTGGGAAGTGAAGCCAGGAGAATAGGCGCAAAGCGGCTTGTAATAGACCCTGTTGCGCCTCTCGTGCTGAGCGAGAGCGAGCTAGGAAAAATGCGTGAATACATAAGAAGTCTGATAATAAACTTGGAAAAGCAAGTTGGGACAACTAATATAATTACCTCAGAGATTCCTACCGGAAGTAATAAGTTAAGTCGTTATGATATAGAGGAGTTTTTGGCTGCAGGAGTCTTCGTTTTAAGACTTGAGAGAATAGGGAATAAATATATCAGAACAATCTTGATAAGGAAAATGAGATGGAGACCTGTTCATCCGGAACTCTACACGTTTAGCATAGCTTCTGGAAGAGGAATAGTACTGGGAAGAAAACTATAACATTTTATCTATAGCGTGAACATTCGACTTTAAGGCTTATGAAAGGTATTGTGAGAATAATATCTTGAATCTTTTTCAAAGAGAACCTGAATACTATTCGCTTTAGATTAGTTGCTTTTCTCTAAAAAATAATGTTTAATCCAAAACCGCTTCTGGTTCTCAAAATTTTTCAATACTATATCCTTTGCAAGTTAATTCAGTAAGTTTGAGGCACGGTGTTATCAAAACAATTTTACTAGCTATGTTATACATACTACTAAAGAATTTTTTATAAAGCTTTTCGATATTATCACGAACCTTTACTCTTTTGCCTCTAGGAGGATCAGTAATAACATAGTCACAGTGAAGTAAAGGATTTTTACTGAAATCTGAAATAAAGAGATCTATGTCTACACCTGCATATCTAGCATTTCGTAAAGCTCCCTTAACGAATTCTCTGCATATATCACTTCCAATACACCTAAATGTTCTTGAAATCTTTTTAGCCTCGATCAAAATTGTTGCAGAGCCTGTAAATGGGTCATATATTATCGAGTTTTCTCCCTTTACCGTTAAAAGTATTGAGGACGATGCTATAATAGGATTAAGAGAAGCTGGATGCCTGTATACCAGATATCTTCGCCTATACATTCTATAAGCGATATCTAACGCTACAACAGCTCTGTTGCCATATACTTCAACACGTATCCTATTTTTAGCCTTTGGATGGTTTTTCGCTCTAAGAGTTCTCTGGATCTCTCTTGCAACAACCCTCTCTAAGAAATTCTTGGAGTGACTTTGATGTTAACCCTAACAGAGAAGGATCTTGCTCCCAGATCCTGCTTTTTATCTCTAAAAATCTTTCTCAGAGCATACTTGAATTCTCTTACATTAAATTCTCCGCTGAATCCTATAACATCCAATACTTTTGAAATAAAAGAAACGGTTCTCAACTTAATGACAGTATCTCATGGACAATTTTTTATAATAATTCTTCCATTCCCGATATTTTCCACTTGAGGATTCTGAGTATGTCTAGCTAAATCAGCAATGACGGCATCCTCGAGTCCTATAAGAGTTCCTAAGAGAAAATCCATCGTATACCATTATAATTGTTCTTCATAGTTCTTAAAGTTCTTTCGATTAAAAGGTTCTCTAGCTAGGGGATTCACCGATTCCTATTACTGCAATTACGCAGATACATAACTTATCATCACTTTGCATTACTTATCTGATTTTTAAAGAATTTGCAATATTCTTCTATTCGATATATATTTACTTGCGCTTTCATATCAGAATCTAAATAAACTGATACTTACAATTGAACAGTTGTAGTCATATTATCCATAATAGTCGCCTTTAAACTTGGAAATCTTCTTAATTGATTATTAGGATTCATCATTTGATAATGTAGTTGTTAAATTCTGAGACAAGGTTATGGTCTTAAAGTTCTAATGTAGGGTTTAAGCAGTGCGTAGCTGAACGAGAATTATCTCTTATAATATTCCAGGCTATATTTGATGGAGTTTGACGAGAAATTTGATGAGTCTGTAAGCATATATCTGCGTTTTATATTCAGCTAATATTCTTTTCAATTTTTAACATAATCCTATTTGCTTGTTTAAGGGGTGGATTCAAGTCTCAAACCTACATTATCAGAACACGCTATACACTTTTACTGAAGCATCTTTAAAAGATGAAAGAAATAATTAAGACTGACAATATTTTAGCTGGGGTTCCTTATGGATCTCTACCCCATTATTCTCCCTACTACCCCGTACTACTTCTATAGTCGGACTCGACGGGGTTAAGCTACGGCAAACAAGTTAAGCACGCCAAGATTCTCTAATTGTTAGGAGAGAGCATCGCTATGATAAATACGTTGAAGTGTTCAGTCTTTCACTTCCCGTCTTCATAACAAAATGACTCCAGATTCCAAGTTAGTGAAGCTGGGCTTAGAAGGAAGTTTAAAAGTAAAAACATAAAGAGACATAATTAACATAGTTTTATAAAACTAAGGTGACATTTATGGAATCCTGGGATAGAGTGGTTTCTGCCCTTCTGTTAGAGACACCTGATCGTGTGCCAGTTTTTGAAATGCATATGTCTTCTCCTATCGCTGAAAAAGTTTTAGGTAGAAGTTGCCTATGTTATAATTTGAGAAAAATTCTGCATTATCTCTCCTCGGGGAAAGATGTTGATAAGTTAAACGAAATTATTGCTGACGAACTCATTAGGATCCATCTAAAGGCTGGTTTAGACTATATAAGAGTCCCAGGAGCATATACTGAGACAAACGTAAAAGTTATTGGAAAAGACTTGTACCTGATTGGTGGCTATAAGTATAGGCTTACAAATGAGACCTTATGGCTACTAGATGAACCTAAAACCTACAATGAAAAGGATTTCGAGTTTGGCAAAACTGAAGTAAACTATGACGTCTTTAAAATACTTGAGCTAGTTTCTAAAAGAGTAAAAGGAAAAATTTTCTTGTCCTTTGATGCTGATGGCTCTTGGGGTCCGATAGTTTCTAGGCCTAACCTGATGCTACATGTTTTAAGATGGATGAGAACAAAACCCAGCTTAGTTAGAAAAATTATTGACCATTATACCGATATTGCAATAAGTTATGGGAGGGCAGCACTCGATTTCGGTGCAGATGCCATTATGATGTGTGTTGATTATGGATATTCTAGAGGACCCTGGATGAGTCCAAAGGATTTTAGAACGTTTATAAACCCCGCTCTTAGGAGACAGGTTTTAGCTTTTAAAGGAAAAGGAGGTTTCGCGATTCTGCACTCAGATGGAAATATTAACGCGATCTTAGACGATATTGTAGATGCTGGAATAGACGCTTATCAGGGGATAGACATCATTGCTGGAATGGATTTGAAAAGCGTTAAAGAAAGGTTTGGGGATAGAATTTGCTTGATTGGTAATTTCAACCCAAAAATTATCGATTATGGCTCTAAAAAAGAAGTCTATGACGAAGTCTTGAGATGCTTAAGGGATGGTGCTCCCGGTGGTGGCTACATCTTTTCTACTTCTGCAAACCTCTCCTCAAGCTTTAATGGTGAAAACTTTATCTTTATGCTTAAAGTACTAAAAGAAAAATACTATTACCCTATATGCTAAGGTATTTTAACATCCTCCTTCTCACATTCCTTTTAACTTAGAACATTTAGAAACTTTATGTTCCTATAATGACTTGCACAATGTCATATTATTGCAAATTATCCGTACTGGTGTCTTCGGTCATTGCCTAAAAGTGGCTCTCTATTACCAGCCTTCTTCATTTATATTTAAATAGTATTCTGTTGGAATTATAAATATTATCATATCGAGTTTGCTGGGATCTATGTGAAAAATAGGGAGGAAAAATACTGTTATATAAAAATTCACAAGAGAGGCAAAGAGAAGATTGTAGCGATATGTGACGAGATTCTCTTAGGGAAGGTCTTAGAAGACAAAAATATGCGCGTTGAGGTTAAAAGAGAGTTCTATGGTGGGCAAAGGGTAAAATTGTCCGAAATTTATAAATGTATTAGCGATGCTACAGTTATTAATCTGCTTGGAAACGATGTCGTGACGGAACTAGCTAAAGATAACAGGTTGATTCTAGATGCTGCCATAAGGATCGCGGGAGTTCTTCATGTTCAACTCATAAGGTGATGATATGGGAAGGATTTTTTGCCCTGTATGTGGTAGTAGTGTAGAGAAATTATATGGAGGAATGTGTGAAGAATGTTATCGGAAGACGCATCCTTTAGTGATTTTACCAAAAAAAGCAGTGAAGATAATTATTTGTCCTGTATGTGGCTCATATCTTATTGGCAGAAAATGGTACAATCCAAAAATCCAGGGAGATATTTCTGAGGTAGTTCAAAAAACTTTATCTAAATCTCTAAAGATGAAAGGCGAAGTAAAGGATCTCGAGGTAGCTAACGCTAATTTTGACGAAATTCTAGGGATAAAAAGAGGCATGGTGAGAATCCGTATTAGGGGAAAAGCATTACCTGATTTCCCGTTTTATGACGAAGAGTACAATGTCTCAATAAAGTTAGAATTCAAACTATGTCCTAAATGTATTGATATAAAGTCTAAACGGGAGATGGCAAGAGTTCAAGTAAGAGTTCGAAATAGAACATTTACTCGAGAAGAGGTTTCCAAAATAGAAAGAACGGTCAATAAAATTCTCCAGGAGTTGTATTCTAGTGATAAATCGGCAGTGCCTATTGAGGTTACAATAAAAGACGAAGGGATAGACTATATTTTTTCATCACAAAAGGTTGCTCGTACTGTTGCTCTCAGGCTTAAAAAAATCTTCAAAGCCGAAATACTAGAGACCTTTAAGAATGCAGGAATAAGCGATAAGGGTAAAAGATTAAGCAAAATCACCTATAGAGTTCAATTGCCCGAATTTCGAGAAGGTGATCTCATTGTTCTGAACAATAAGAGATACTATGTATATAAGATTGCTAATAGACAACTAAAACTACTCTCATTTCCAAACTATTCTTTTAAAAATATTTTCTTGACTAAAAGTTTAGCGAATCTTATTCACGTGGTTATGAGAAGAGAAGCTATGGGATATGCGTTAGTTGTATCGGTAACTCCTCCTTATGTTCAAATAATGACGCTAGATGGTGAGTATTCAACAAAGGAAATATGGTTACCAAAAATACCGAAGTGGATCGAACAGGGCAAAAAAATAGGTTATTTCACTCTAGATGATGGTATTTTCCTCGTACCTTTACCAACATAATCCCCTTATTATTCCAACAGATGGATTTTTTATAAAGTCAACAAAGGTTTTTGTAATTTGTTATAGAATAGGAATAAAGTAGAGTGAGGAATCTATAAATTGATTATAGT
>Ga0209410_1000832_pt1 | contig 14648 bp, 16 predicted proteins | sample Mar14436cmmetaG_FD_184135 | JGI IMG/M metagenome (GOLD analysis project Ga0209410, IMG submission 184135) | Marine hydrothermal vent microbial communities from Guaymas Basin, Gulf of California to study Microbial Dark Matter (Phase II) - Marker... ... | reverse complement strand
GATAGAAATAGAGGCTACTATTACCAAAAGGCCATTTTATAAAGAAGGTTCATTAAGGAGATAAAGTGGAGGTAAAAATGCATATTCCTGAAGGATTATTTTATACTAAGGAACATGAATGGATAAAAATAGAAAATAATTTAGGAGAAATTGGCATTACTGATTATGCTCAAAATGCATTAGGTGATGTTACATTTGTAGAATTACCTAAAATAGGAGATAAAATTAAACAATTTGAACCTTTTGCTTCTATTGAATCAGTGAAGGCAGTTTCTGACGTATATGCTCCTATGTCAGGAAAAGTAATAAAAATAAATGAAAAACTTTCTACATCTCCTGAATTAATCAATAAATCTCCATATGAAGAAGGTTGGCTAATAGTAATAGAAATTGCTGATAAGAAAGAAAAAGAAAACCTTATGTCTGCTAAAGATTACAAAAAATATTTAGAGGAAATTGTATGAGTTACATACCTCATACTCAAGAAGAAGTTGAAGAGATGCTTAAAATCATTGGTGTTTCTTCTATAGAAGAATTGTTTGTTGATATTGGTGAAGAACTTAGACCTAAATCATTTAATCTGCCAGAAGGTAAGTCTGAATTTGAAGTAAAAGAAGATATTAAAAAAATTTCACAAAAAAATAATTATTCTCTTATTTATTTTTTAGGTGGTGGTGTATATGACCATTATATTCCAGCAATAGTAGATACCCTTTCTTCTCGTAGTGAATTTTACACTGCTTATACTCCATATCAGCCAGAATGTTCGCAAGGTATATTACAAACAATGTATGAATATCAAACAGCCATTTGTATCTTAACTGACATGGATATAGCTAATGCCTCCCTTTATGATGGTGGCACTGCTTTATGTGAAGCAGTAATGATGGCTTTAAGGATTACAGAGAGAAAAAAAATTATTATAGATGGAGGGATAAATCCTATCTATCAAAAAATGCTCTTTACCTATACAGCAAATCTTCCTCTTGAAATTATTAAACTTCCTCCTAACATTGGACAAGCAGACAGAGATAAAATTTACAAACATTTAGATGAAAAAACAGCTGCTATCATTTTACAAAATCCAAATTTTTTTGGCACAATTGATGATCATACAGATATTATAGAAAAGGCACATAGTTTTGGAGCATTAGTGATAGAATCTGTTTATCCAATTTCTCTAGGACTTATAAAAACACCTGGGGCAATGGGTGCAGATATTGTTGTTGGTGAAGGACAGAGTTTAGGTATACCTTTAGCTTTTGGCGGGCCTTATTTGGGCTTTCTTGCCTGTAAAGAAAAATTTGTTCGCAAGATGCCTGGAAGGATTGTAGGTGCAACAGTTGATAAAGAGGGGAAAAGAGGTTTTGTATTAACACTTCAAACAAGAGAACAACATATTAGACGTCAAAAGGCTACTTCTAATATTTGTACTAATGCAGCTCTTTGTGCCTTAAGGGCAATAATTTATCTTTCTATTTTAGGCAAAGAAGGCTTTATTGAATTGGCAAAATTAAATTACTATAAAAGCGAGTTTACTAAAAAGAAATTAAGAGAAATTGGTATAGAAATAATAAATTCACCAACATTTAATGAATTTGTTGTTTATTTAAAAAAAGATGCAAATGAAATAGCAAAAATTATGATAGATAAAGGCTTTGTTGCCGGTCTTCCTCTAGGCAATTTTTATAAAGGAATGGAAAATTACCTTTTAATTGCTGTAACAGAAAAAAGGAAAAAAGAAGAAATATTGAATTTTGTAGAAACATTAAAGGATGCAATTAATCTTTGAAAAAAGCAAAAAAGGGAGAAAAGGGATAAAGCTTCCTGATTTGGATGTAGCTCAAGAAGAAATATCTGAAAAATATAAAAGAGAAAAAGCACCAAATTTGCCTGAAGTTTCGGAATTAGATGTAATAAGACATTTTACTAAACTTTCACAGCTCAATTTTTCCATAGATACCCATTTTTACCCTTTGGGTTCATGTACAATGAAGTATAATCCAAAATTTGCTGAACAAATTGCAAACCTTGAAGGATTTTTAAATCTTCATCCTTTTCTTCCTTATATTTTAGAGGATACAGTACAAGGTGCATTAGAAATAATTTATAAAACAGAAAGACTTCTGTGCGAAATTACAGGTATGGATGCATTTACAATGGCACCTTTGGCAGGTGCCCATGGTGAATTAACAGGATTATTATTAATTTCTGCATTTCATAAACATTATGGTAAAAAGAAAAAATATGTAATTGTGCCTGATTCTTCTCATGGTACAAACCCTGCCTCAGCAACAGTTTGTGGTTATGATGTGATTGTCATTCCAACTGATAAAGATGGTTGTATGGATTTAAATATATACAAAGAAAAGCTTAATGAAGAAGTAGCTGCTATAATGCTAACCTGTCCTAACACATTAGGTCTTTTTAATCCACATATTAAAGAGATTGCAGATTTAGCACATAAAGCTGGTGCTTTAATGTATTATGATGGAGCAAATTTAAATGCAATTATGGGGAAAATGAGACCAGGAGATATTGGCTTTGATATTGTACATTTAAATTTACATAAAACATTTGCTACACCACATGGCGGTGGTGGGCCAGGCGCAGGACCAGTAGGAGTAAAAAAAGAATTGGTTAAGTTTTTACCAATTCCTAGGATAATTAAAAAAGGAAATGAAAGTTTTACTTTAAAATTTGATTGTCCTGATTCTATTGGCTATATTTCGCCTTTTTATGGAAATTTTATTGTTATTCTAAAGGCATATGCATATATATTGCTTTTGGGAAAGTCTGGGCTTATGGCTGTAAGTGAGCATGCGGTTTTAAATGCTAATTATATTCGTGTACGTCTTAAAGATTATTATGACTTACCATATGATAGGATTTGTATGCATGAATGTGTTTTTTCTGCTAAAAAACAAGCAAAAAATGGTGTTCGTGCTATAGATATTGCCAAATATTTAATTGATAAAGGATTTCATCCCCCAACAGTCTATTTCCCTACTATTGTTAAAGAGGCATTAATGATTGAACCAACAGAAACAGAGTCTAAAGAAACATTGGATAGATTTATTGAAACAATGATTGAAATTGCTAGGTTGGCAGAAAAAAAACCACAAATTTTAAAGAATGCCCCATTAACTACGCCAGTAAAAAGGCTTGATGAAGTAAAAGCTGCAAGAGACTTAGATTTAAGATGGAAGCCTTAAGGGATTTAATAATAGTAACATGCGATGCTGCATTTAAAGACAATATAAAAGAAGAAAAATTGGAAAATCCTGAAAAGGACAATAATTGGATATTAGAACCGTTTCAGATTGGTGAACCTCCATTTTACATAGAACATGTTAGGAGAGGGATAGTTCATATTGCTAACAATCCTAATGCATTATTAGTGCTTTCAGGAGGACAGATAAAACAGGGAAAATGGAGTGGAGCAAAAACTTATTTAAGTATTGCTAAATATTACAAGTTTTGGATTCCTGATGAGTTTGAAATAAAACGTAAGTTAAGAACAGATGTTCAAAATAGAACAGTCACTGAAGATTATGCAAGGGATTCATTTGAAAATTTACTTTTTAGCATCTGTCGTTTTCAACAAGTGACTGGATATTATCCTTATCGCATTGTTGTTGTCAGTTGGACATTTAAAGAAAGAAGATTTGATTTGCATCGAGCAGCTATTCGTTTTCCATTTTATAGATTCTGTTTTGATGGTTTTAATATTCCAATAGATTTACCATCAGCATGGAGACGAGAAGCTAAGATTATTCGTGAATTTCGCACAGATCAATATGGTTATGATCCAGATTCAGCGATAGGAAAAAGAAGAAAAGAAAAAAATCCATTTGAAAAAGAGCATCCTTATAAAAATTGTCCAGGACTAGAAGCATTTTTTAAATTCATTGAAGATCCTAAGAATAAACGAAAAATTTTTCCTGCAAGACTTCCTTGGGAAGGTTAAGCCATAAATAAATAAAAATCTTGTAAAAGATTTTTTTTTCTCCTATAATGATGATAAGATTTTGTCAAATGAAAAAAGGAGGTTGCATATGAAAGTGACATTATCTGTTATTAAAGCAGATATTGGTGGATGGGTGGGACATTCAAGTTCACATCCAAAAATTTTGGAAAAGGCTAAGGAATTATTATCTAAAGCAAAAGAGAAAGAAACTATTATTGACTATCATGTAACAAATTGTGGTGATGATTTAGAGCTTATAATGACACATGATAAAGGTGTAGAAAGTGATGAAATCCATGGTTTAGCATGGGATGTGTTTATTAAATGCACTGAATTGGCTAAAGAATTAAAACTTTATGGCGCTGGTCAAGACTTACTTTCAGATGCCTTTGCAGGTACTATACGTGGTATGGGGCCAGGAGTTGCTGAAATGGAGTTTGAAGAAAGAAAGAGTGAAGCCATCATTATTTTTATGGCAGATAAAACATCTCCAGGTGCATGGAATCTTCCCCTTTTTAAAATATTTGCAGATCCATTTAATACTGCAGGCTTAGTTATAGATCCCTCTATGCATGATGGATTTATATTTCAAGTTTTGGATGTTATCGAAGATAGAATATACACATTATCTTGCCCAGAAGATATGTATGATCTTTTAGCTTTAATTGGTGCCACTGGAAGGTATGTAATTCAAAGTGTTTATAAAAAAGGCACAAATGATATTGTAGCTGTTGCTTCTACACAAAAATTAGGGCTTATGGCTGGAAGATATGTGGGTAAAGATGATCCTGTAATGATTGTTAGATCTCAAAGTGGATTTCCTGCTATAGGAGAAATTTTAGAACCATTTTCATTTCCTCATCTTGTTGAAGGTTGGATGAGAGGTTCTCATAATGGTCCACTTATGCCAGTAACATTTAATCAGGCAAATCCTTCAAGATTTGATGGCCCTCCACGAGTTATAGCTGCAGGATTTCAACTCTGTAATGGAAAATTAATAGGCCCAAGAGATATGTTTGATGATCCAAGTTTTGATGAAGCAAGAAGAAAAGCTAATGAAATTGCCAATTATATAAGAAGCCATGGGCCATTTCAACCTCATCGCCTTTCTTTAGATGATATGGAATATACAACATTGCCAAAAGTTATGGAGATTATAGCTAAAGAACTTAAATTTGAGATTCCTAAAGAGCCTAGTTTAGAAAAGGAAATTAAGGAAAAATATCCATTTTTACGGGATGTAAGAGTTGTAGTGCCTGATGGCAAAAGTTTTGATAGAGTACTTAAGGTTATTGCAAAGGAAGGGGCAAGATATTTTGAAAGGATAGCTAGAGATGGAGCAAAGATTGGTTTAGGTTGTGGAAGGACACTTTCTAACTTAATTGTTAATTTACAGCCACAAAGGTTTTCTAAACTTAAGATCTATCCCTTGTCCATTACTCCTATGGTAAAAGTGGCAGGATTATCATCTAATGTCTTAGTAGAACAGATGGTATCAAAATATCCAGATGCAGAAGCATTCAATCTCCCATCTGTACCTGCATCAAGTAGGGAAGAATATGAAAAGGAATATTTAAAGATCCCTGAGGTAAAAAAGATTTACGAAGAGAGCCAAAATGTTGATATATTTTTGGTAGGAATTGGCTCAATTGAGCTTGAAACTCCTGGATTTGCACAATTGGCTTATCTGAATAAAGGAATAACACCCGAAGAATTAAAGAAAAAAGGAGTAGTAGCAGAAATAAATATGGCTCCTCTTTATGAAAATGGAGAACCTCTGTTAGAAGTTGGAGAAGATGAATTGAAAGAGCTTGCAAAGAGGGTAATAGGCATAACTTTATCTCAACTTAGAGAAATGGCAAAAAGGGATGATAAATGGGTGATAGCTGTAGCTGGTGGTGAGGAAAAGATTCAGGCAATAAAGGCGGCTTTAAAAGGTAAATATTTTAATGTGCTTATAACAGACTCCTTTGTTGCTCGTGAGTTAGTAAAATAAAAAAGGAGGAAAAATGAAAAGATTGCTTTTGTGTTTTTTATTTATGGCAAGTATCTGTTATGCCGAGATTAAGTGTCAGTTACCTCCTTTACCAAAGAATCCTACAGCAGAAGAATTAATGAAAGTATGGTTTGACTTAAAATATAAAAGGTTTGCTCGTGATTATAACCTCTCTGGAGAGATAATTATGATAGATAAGGCTGGTTTCCAAAGAAAGAAAAAATATATAAGAAAAAGAATATTATTTCATGGAAAGAAGGGGCTTGATTACAAAGATTTGGTAGTTATTACTTATCCTGAGTACACAAAGGGGCTTGCTGTATTAACATGGGCCTATATTGACCCTAAAAAACAACATGATATATGGATTTGGCTTCCTTCTTTGAAAAAGATAAGAAAGGTTTCTCAAGCAGAAGAAGATGATTCATTTATGGGCAGTGAATTTACAGTTGAGGAGGTTTCTACTCGCCGCTTTGGTTATGAGAATTATAAATTGATAGGTAAAGCAAAATTTCCGGGATATAAAAGCATATATACGAATAGAACTTATTATGAAGGACTCCCATGTTATAAGATTGAAGCCACACCTAAAAGAGAAAACTGGTATTATACAAAAAGAATCATCTGGTTGGATAAAGATACAGGTTTTGCCATCTTTGACCAATATTATGATGTCAAAGATAGAATTTATAAGGTACTTTTTCGGCACTTTAAGATATTTAAGAATGGTTGTCTATCAGATGATCTATGGGAGGTGAAAAATTTACGTACTGGTCATTCAGATGTAGTAATCTTTAAAGAAATTAGTTTTAATAAAGGGATTAGTGAAAAACTTTTTACTGAAAAGACATTGGAAAGGACTCCATGGTAAAAATAAAAAGATTTTGGGGTCTTTTTTTGATTTTTTTAATCCTTTCGCACACAGCAAACGCAAGTGATAAACCCATATTTTCTTTTGGCTGCAGAGTAGGTGCTTCATTTCCACATAATCCTAAGGTTGAAGAAGGGCCGTATTTTGAAATCCCTATGGCAGTAAGAATCTTTCATGATTTGTGGTTTGAAACAAGGGTTTTATTTTTAACTTCCCCTGACATTGATACAGGAGAATATCAAATAGGACACGTAGAAATTTGGGCAGCGGAATTTTCTCTGCTTTATCAATTTCAATTTAAAAAGATTTTTGGAGAAAACTTTTTTATCTCTCCTTGTATAGGTACAGGTTATTACTCACCTAAAATGGATGTAAGCAAGTGGTGGCAATATTTAAAATATCCTGTTGTTATTGAGCCTGATTCTGAAGCAGGTTTTCACTGTGGTATAGACTTTGAGTATTTTATCAATAAACATACTGCAATTAGTTTTTATCCAAGATTTTTATATCTAGTTGTGGATTATGAGGCGCATGGAGCTGAAAAGGTTTTAAAAGGAAAGGCCAAATTTACAGGAGGACTTTTATCAATGGGTATTAAATTTTATTTTTAAGGAGGAAAATATGGTTAAAGAAATACTTAAAAAAATTCAATGGTTAGGTCATGATGCTTTTAGAATTAAAAGCAATCTAATAATTTACTTTGACCCTTATCAGATAAAACCAGGACCAGCTGCAGATCTTATCTTTATTACTCATCCACATTTTGACCACTGTTCACCAGAGGATGTGGAAAAAATTAAAAAAGAAGACACTATTATCATTACAGAAAAAGATTCGGCTAAGACACTGTCAGGCAATATAGAAATAATGAAAGTTGGAGAAGAAAAGGTCTTCAAAGACATTAAAGTAAATGCAGTCCCTGCCTACAATATAGGAAAGACATTCCATCCAAAAGAAAAAGGTTGGTTGGGATTTGTGATAGAAGTTGAAGGAGTCCGTATTTATCATGCTGGAGATACAGATTTTATCCCTGAGATGGAAGATATTAAAACAGACATAGCGCTTTTACCAGTTTCAGGTACCTATGTTATGACTGCTGATGAAGCCGTTAAAGCCGCACTTGCTATTAAGCCCCAAGTAGCCATTCCCATGCATTATGGAGCTATTGTAGGAACAGAAACAGATGCTACTCAATTTGCAAAGGGTTTAGAAGGAAAAGTAGAAGTAGTTATCCTGTCTAAGGTAGACTGATAATGAAAACTTATGGATCAAAACAAGATTTACGGTATAATATTTGGACATGCTATTGGTGACTCTTTAGGCCTTCCACTTGAGGGATGCAATAAGGAAACCATCCAAATGCAAGTTAAAGGATGGCAATTTGGAGAATGGACAGATGACACAGAACAAATGCTTTGTATTTTGGATAGCATCCTTGAAAGAGGAAAAATAGAAATAAAGGATATTGCCAAAAGATTATACCAGTGGGCAAAAAAGGGAGGTAAAGGAATAGGTAGGACAGTTGCACAGGTAATTTGTCATCCAAGCTTTCTTGATAATCCTTATATTTCTTCTAAGGAGATTTGGGAAAAAAGTGGAGGTTATTTGGCTCCAAATGGTGGTGTAATGCGCACTTCAATCTTAGGCATCTGGAAGTATTGGGATAAAGAAGAGGTAATTAGAAATGCTGAAGCTGTTTGTCGTATTACTCACTGGGATCCAAGATGTGTAGGTTCATGTGTAGCGGTAAGCTATGCTATATCTGCCTTTCTTAGAGGAATAAATGATCTTGAAATTATCTATAAAGAAGTTGAAAAATTGGTTGACAATTATGATAAACGAATTCATCCATATCTAGAGCTGGCAAAAGGTTCCATTTCAGGACTTAAATTAGATGAACCAAAAAGTATGGGCTATACTTTAAAGACTTTAGCTGCAGGGTTTTGGGCATTACTCAATGCCAAAGATTTTGAGGGAGGATTAATTACAGTAATAAATGAAGGCGGTGACACAGATACCAATGGTGCAGTTGCTGGTGCACTATTAGGAGCTAGATTTGGCTATAATAGCATACCTAAAAAATATATATCAGGTCTTTTGAACAAAGATATGCTTGAAGAAAAGATAGGCTTGCTTATTTTAAAACTGCAATCTTTTACTTAGCTATTTCATCTCTTCTGAAAGAAAATCAGAAAGAGTTAGACTTGCCCTTAAAAGCTGTCCCATTTTACAACTTCTTTCATCTAAACAGTCTAATAGCTGAATGCCATCGTGTTCAGGACACAATGTCTGTGCCTTTTTTAAATAATTATTAAAACATCTAGTAAGCTCTGGAGGGGCAGGCACAAATGTAGGACAGACATCTATTTCGAATGTCTTCTTTAATCTCATTATTAATTCTTGCAATTGTTTGTAAACATTCTCTATTTCTGCTTTACTCATATTTCAAAATATACAATTGTTGATAAAGATTGTCAAAAAATAAAAGTATGCTAAAATTTAAGTATGATTAAGGAGTTTATGGAAGTTTTTAAAAAGGTTTTAAGTTCTAGGGTAAAGCGTTTTGAGGCTGAAATAAAAGAAGGTACAACATCTGAAAGAATCAACCTTATGGCGAAACATCTTAATAATTGTCCACTTTTTAAAGCAAAAGTAGAAGGTGAAACTGTGATTGCTACTACTGATTGTCCTATAAGCAAGATAGATGATACATTCTGCCGTTATGTTTGTGAATCTACTATGAAATGGATATTTAATGCATATGGATTTGATGCAAAAAGGATTAGTGCTATAGGCGAAACACCTTGTTGTTTTCAGTTGCAACCTAAATAACCAATACAGCCGTAACTATAGAAAGAGTAGCTTTTAGTGGTTCAAGCTTTTTTATTTCTAAATGTTTGGCAATAAAATCGGCTAAATCAAGGTATGCAATAAAAGCCCTACCCTGCTCTTTACTAATCCTCCAATATCTTTTTATGTCTTGTTTTACCCTTTCTCTTCTTTTCTCTATCATGTTCTCTATATCACCTTTTTTAAGACATTCATAAGCAAAATTTGTTGACCAATGGTAAATATCTATTACAGCATAATCTGCTATTCTTAAGTGCCGTTTTAATTCTTTATCTGTTAATTTATCTTCAATCTTTACTTCTTCAATAGCAAATGGCTTTAAATCTTTATAATCTTCTAAAAATGCAATTACAGGGCTTACATAACAAGATGCAAGAGAAATGGACTCTATAGCTGGATTTTTAAAACTTAATATAAATTCCTCTATGGTCTTTGAAGGATATATAAGTTTGATAAAAGGCTTTTTCTCCTTAATGTTTAAGGTTGGAGGAATACCAATATTTCTATATCTAAATTTTTTTGAAAGAAAATTTAGTCTTTCTTCATTTACCTCCTTTAAATATAAAACACCTCGTAAGTTTTTTATAATCCAGGCTATTTCTGCTAGATTTATAGTGTTACTCATATTCCAAAATAAGCCCAGACCCTACTTCTTCAACTTGAAAGTGTTTTCCAAGCTCAATTTTGGCCCTAAGTCCAGTGCAATGGCAGGGATGTATAATTTTAATGTTACAAGATTTAAAATACTTAATAGTTTTGTTTAATACTTCCTCTCCTGCATCAAAAAGATGAAGTCCACCTATAATATCTAATATTTTTGTTTCCTGACATATTTTCTTTGCATAATCTATTATGTTGCAGATACCAGAATGGGAACAACCAGAAATTATCACCAGTCCTTTTTTTGACTTGTAAACCAAAGCACTATCATCTATTACATAATCAGGCAATTCTTTACCATCTTTAATAATAGTTCCAATAGGCATTTTTCCTTCAAAATCATTTAGCCTTGGTATTTCTCCTAAAAAACAAAGATTTTCAGTCAACCATATTGGTTCCTTTGAGAGATTTAAATCAAAGTATTTGGCAATTTCTTCTTTCCTTTTCCTTGTTCCTATTTCTCCGAATCCTTTATAAAATTTCCTTTCAAACGTTAATGGGTGAGTTATTAGTTTTATGCCTTTTGAGATTTTGCCAACCAAACTAATAAAATGTTCCAATCCCCAGGTATGGTCAAGGTGGCCATGTGATAAGACCAAAAAATCTGTTTGTTTTAAGTCAATACCTAATGCCTTTGCATTTTTTATAAACACATCTGAATAGCCTACATCAAAGAGAACTTTATAATTATCTGCCTCTATCCAATATGAGACTGCTGGCTCACCCAAATAATACTGATCAATCAATGTATTATTGTCTACAAGGACAGTAAGTTTCACAAAGATGATTCTATAAAAAATAATTTTGCCTTTTTTATACTCAAAGCTTCTTCATCTTCTACTTCTTCCATAGCTTTAGCCAATCCTAAATCTAATAACAATTCTTCTATTTTTTACTTAAAATCACTCTTCCAATTTTGCCACATCTTTAATTTTTATTTTCCTAAATTTATTTATTATCGCTTGCTTTTTTAAATTTCAAGCAATTCAGATTGTTTTGCGATACAGCCACCACTTTTCTGCTTTGAGTAATTATTGAGTTAGATACTTGTACCTTGAGAACTATCTTGTCTCCTTCACTTCAACAGTAATATTTGCGTGTTTAATGGGCTATTTAATCTTGTTTTTTTCTATCCTTTGCCATGTCTTTTCTAAAAATTTAAAGGCTTCAAAATGTTGGGGAAATATCAGATATGCCTTGTTCTTCCTCTCTTTTAATTTTTTAAAAACTTCTTCTTGTTGTTCCCTTGTAAGTCCTTTCCATACTTTTTTTGGATCCTTTTTATCATCTATCTTGACTTTTAGAAACTCTTCAGCACATTTCACAAGATGGTCTTCTATACTGTGTTTTTCAAATTTATCCAATCCATTTAGAATAAATATGATTCTGAACTCTCTTCCAGCATGGCTACAATTATAAATCATTAACCTTGCCTCTTTCTTTATTAGGTTATGTTTGATGTTGTTTTTATTCAATCTTTCTTTGAAATTTTTAAAAACTTCGTCAATGGTTTCCTGCTCCTGATCCTTCAAAATTACTATGTTTTTTATTCTAAATTTCAAATAATTAACAAGCAAATCTATAACGGCATACCCAGTTATCCCAGGAGGTTTCGCAATACCTGCAATCCTCTCTCCATTACAGTGATGGCAGATAATACCCATTACCTGATCATCTGGCGTTCCATTGGACACAACAATGATTGTGTCAAATGTATCAATATAAGTAACTACATTTATCCTAAGTTTTCTTGAAATTGTCCGGATATTTGATGCCAGGTCACTGGTTGGATCTAAAAACACTAACCTCATAACAACATGGAACCTGTTACTCTTACGTCAATACCACTTTTTAAAAAATTTTTAAGCTCTTCAAGAGTAAGCTCTTTTTTATTCAACACATTCTTTTCAAGATTGAGCAAAAGAATTCTTGTTTTTTCCGGATCTACTGTAGAACAAACTATTTTTGCAGCCTCAAGACTATGTGTTGTTAAAATTATCTGCTTACCTTCGTCTATTAAATCAGCAAACCAATCAGAAATTTTTAATAAAATTTTGGGATTAAAGTGAGATTCTATGTCATCCCAGAGAATCATACTTGGTTTTTCAACTTCATATAGAATTCTAGCAATTATATAACTTTGAATCCCTTCTCCTAAATCTCCAAGCCTTATTCTTGTCCCATCTTCTAAATATGCATAAACTGATAATTTTCCTCCTAAAAATGGTTCTATTGTTATGTCCTTATACTTTTCAGAAGAAAAAAAAGAACATTCTTCAGCTATTTTTCTACATATTCCCATATTTATTATTGAAACCCAATTTTCTTTTAAATAATTAAAACCTGCTTTTAAGAGATTTGAGCTTATTAAAAGAGAACTTTCTATAATTGGACTTGTATAGAGTGGCTTTGTTTCATAATTAAATAATGAAAGATATCCAAAATGATCTATTTGTTTCCCTTTTTCAAAAAATATTTTTAGTGTCCTATTTGTGCTGACATATAGATATTGGTCTTTTTTAATGAATTTAAGAAAGTAATTTTCACCATTTATATTACAATCAATTAATGCCTCTTCTGCATTGTATCTATATAAGAGAAAAGCAAATCCTTGATCTTCGAGTGTTTTATGTAATGAATGTAAAACTTTTACAGCCGAGTAATGTGGAACATATGGAACTTTACGAAATGGGTTAGGGGCTAAAAATAACGCTTCAAGAATTGTCGTTTTTCCAGAGTTATTTGAACCTATAAAAATGGTTAAAGGAAAAAGGTCTAATACCCCTTCTTTGATACCTTTTAGATTTTTTATTTTGAGCTGTTTTATCAAATAAAATACCTTTCTTGAAAACCATTATTTATAAAAATTAACAGATTAAATGAATGATGTAAAGAATTTTCATGTGATAATTAATCCAATGTAGCAATTAGCATCGTATAAATGTTTTATAACTCATGAGATTTACCTTTTTATAGGCTACTGTAGCTGCTAGAGCATACTGTTTGATTTAAAAGTTTCTTTTTATCATGGAAAAATATATCCCTGTCTAGTTTGGCAAATGACTGTTTTTAAGCCAGCAGCCCTAAGCAAATGATGCACTTTTTTCATCTCTTCAAAACTGGGGCGTTCTATATCTCTTCTGCGAAATTCAGGTCGATAGTCTACAACACAAACTTGCACTTCTTTTTGCCAAGAGGCTAATCTTTTCCCTATTTCATAAATCTCGTCAAGACTTATCAATTCTTTGTTATAAGGAATACCTACACCAACAAAGATTTTATCAAAGCATTCTTTTAAAAGATATTCCACAGTTTGCCAGTTTCTTTGCCAAAGGGTTTTTGCTAGTTTTTCATCTTTTATATTAGTAATCCGCTTGAATGTCTCAAGCCTTAGCCCTTTTATATCAGGCCCTATATCTGTCATTCCATAATAAATAAGCTCATCAATGTAATCTTTTGTAAGAAATACTGCATTTGTGTCTATATGAATCCTTGCTTCTTTATCTGGGTTTAGCCTTTTTAATGCTTTAACAAATTCTATGAGCCATCTACGGTTTAAAGTAGATTCACCACCACTTATAGCCATGCGATTTAATCTATATTTATATCGTAAATTAGTTAAGTTTTTTGCTGCTTCTTGTGGAGTGATTGGTCTGCCAAAAGAGGCGTAAGTAATATCCCAATTTTGGCAAGTAGGACACCTAAGAATACAACCATGAGCAAAACAGGCTACTTCAATATAATAAAAAATACGTTTTATCTCAAAAGGTGTGCCTACCCCACCAGCCATGTGGGGCTGAAATCCACTAATGAGACGGACAGGAGGAAATTTTTCAATCTTTTCTTTTGCTGTCTCAATCTCCATCCCTGCTTTAACTGGTGTAATACAACTCCTTACAGGTTTCCCATCAGCTAATACTAAACAACTGTAACAACCACCTGTTTGACATGGTGCAAGAAATGAACCTTCTTCTGGTATCATACTGATTTTAAAACCAGCCAAAGAAAGGGCTTTTAGGATAGTAATACGTGCAGGGACAGATAGTGATCGGCCATTTATCTTAATTTCAACAAATTCTCTTGGTTCATAAGGCTCAAGGACTTTTGCCTCAAATGGACAGGCAACAACGCATGCTCCACAGCCACTACATTGTTCTTCACCAGCACAATCAATGTAAGTAGTGCAAAAATTGCATTTTCTACATTTTTCTTCAATTCGTCTTGCTATATAAAAATCCATAAAAAACTTAAAAATCCCTATCTGACTCTCAAAATATTAGACAAAATCAACTGGAATAACA
>Ga0209410_1000831_pt1 | contig 14657 bp, 11 predicted proteins | sample Mar14436cmmetaG_FD_184135 | JGI IMG/M metagenome (GOLD analysis project Ga0209410, IMG submission 184135) | Marine hydrothermal vent microbial communities from Guaymas Basin, Gulf of California to study Microbial Dark Matter (Phase II) - Marker... ... | reverse complement strand
CAATGGGGTTTGATGGAAAAATAGAAGTAGACGAAGAACTCTATAACGATGAGGAGAGCTCCACAACGTAAAGAGAGGATACCCTCATGTTGCTGGAGATAGGGCTTTCGCTGCTGGTAGCAAGAGTGCTCCACATCGCCTTTGAGAAATTGAAACAACCTGCGGTAATTGGAGAGATACTGACGGGAGTGTTACTCGGTCCATATGTTGGTGGGTTATTTGGAATAAATGTTTTATCGGAGGGCACCGGGGAGGTTTTTGAGGGGCTGGCCAAAATAGGAATTGTGCTCCTGCTCTTCATATCTGGACTGGAGATAGGACTGAGAGAACTAAAGAGTGTTGGCAAGAAAGGGATAATCACTTCTCTCTTTGATGTCTCGGTTGCCTTTCTATTTGGCTTCTTAGCGGGAAAAATACTCGGTTTGAGTTTTGTTGAGAGTATAGCGGTAGGGAATATTCTGGTAGCCACCAGTGTCGGTATAACCGTTAGGACTCTCCTTGATATGGACAAGTTACACACGAGGGTTGGGGAGCTCATATTGACGGTGGCTGTTCTCGATGATGTTCTCGGTATCATAGTTCTATCAATCACTCTTGGTACGGGGGGATCGATCCTGGATTTTTTGAAAATGAACAAAACGATAACTCTGCTGATATCTGTGGCTGCATTTTTCGCGATTTTCGCTCTTTCCCTGCTTGCGATAGATAAGCTCAGGAAGCATCGCTTCTACGTACCAAGACTCATAGTAACGTTATCTCTGTCCGGGGCGCTGATATATGCGGCAATTGCTCAACTCTTTGGGCTTGCAGCCATAACGGGCTCATTCTTCGCCGGCCTAGCTGTAAGCAAACTGTCCCACAAGGATCGAATTAAAGAGAGCATAAGATCTATTGCAGACCTCTTCTTTGTCCCGCTATTCTTTGTGTGGGTTGGCGCATCCTTTGATTTCAGTGCACTTAGGGGTCTGGGGACGCTCGTCGTTATCATTATCCCGATGGCTCTCATTGGTAAAGTGATAGGATGTTCTCTGGGTTCAAGGATATGTGGCTATACGGGCAGGGAGGCTCTCGCAATCGGTGTGGGGATGATACCAAGGATGGAGATAGCACTGGTCGTGGTGACAACAGAGCTCACCATGAAAATATTCAAGTCGCCGGTGCTGGCGCACCAAATTCTGGCATCTACTATTCTCCTGGTGATAATATCCTCTCTGATAACCCCTCCGCTTTTAAAAGCGGTATATCCTAAGGAGGATTAGATCTCCTTTTTCTTTCAATTTCTTTCAATTTTTCATCCACCTTCGCTGCTATATCCTCTTTTGCCGATAACCACTCTATCGCATCCTTCTTATCCTCCGCTCTTTCGAGTTTTTCGTCGATCTTCTTTATTATGGATTTGCTTCCAGCAATCCACGTATCTGCTCCCTTTTCCCCTCTGCGTGCGGATCCAAAAATGGCAGATGTTTTGCCGGTTTTCTTAAAATTCCCGCGACCCTCCTCGGGCTTGTTGATCACTATCTCTTCTATCTTCATACTCTCTTCCATCTTCATACCACCCCTTGGTGCGGTTCTCTCTGGTTCGATCGATATCTCTCTTGTCTTTCCTTTGAAAAGTGAGTGGGAACCTTCATAAAGTCTCTCTCGTCCCTGCACATACCTTATACTCCCGGCGACCACGAAAATCACCATGATGACGATCGCGGCTATTTTCATGACGTTCGGATCTACCGGAAAACCCGATGGAGCGTGTGGAGTTACTGTTCCCTCTATCCTCACGCTTTCGAACCCGCTTTTGCTCACATCCACGTATGCGGTAGTTTTTACCTTTACAGTGGGAATAGTGAAGGTAACCATTCCGCTATCATCGGTCTTGGCGGTGTAACTCTTGCTCCCGATTTCCAGACTGACGAAAGCACCCGATACGGATATTCCATGCTCATCCTTCACATACAGTGTCAATTTCTGCCCGGATTCCACGGAGAAGGTTGAAGGATACACGAGGAGTTTTGCCCTGTTTTTGACGGTTATTGTAACCTTACCATCATCGTATCCGTCCTTTTTTATTACAATCTGGAAAATCTGGTCCTGGTTCACCTGTGGAGCGGTGAGATAGCAGAAGGGATAGTTCGGATCGCTCCTGTCAAACATGTACTCATTTCCATTGAAGATAACAGTATAATTGTCCAAGGGTTGAGATGGATCCGAAGCATCACTCACATAAATCAGAAAGGTCTCTCCCTCGTATACCTCGTTTATCATTTCCAGATCCTCATTCAAGACCACGATATTGAATTTTTTACACTCAGCTTGTTGAGCAGAAAAAACTAATAAAATCGTGAATAACACAGCCAATATTGGCACCGCTTTCCTGTTCATACCCCTCCTCTCTTTTGGGTAAATCCTTTACCCGTATTAATGTTTTTCTATACTGTCTGCTGAGTGTGTTATCCCGAAATTACTTCCTCCTAAAAATCGATGCAAGATGAGATGGATCATTGGAGAGATGAGAGAGACCGTCATATCTACTATATTCTCTCCCCTTCATGTACAGTTTCCCGCCATTGCTGTCAAAAGATTCTTTGCAATTTCCCTTTTGATAGATTTTTAAATAGCCTGCGCATATTGATGGGTGCATCCCCATCCCCTTACCCAAAAAAAAACAGGATGCACCCTAATTTTTTTCTATTTCTTGGACTTTCGGGACCACCGAAAGTGGAAAAAGAATTATAAATGGATATTCTTTAACCACCTTCGGTCAGAAGGGAGGAATAGTGTGTACAAGATAGTGAGCATCGAAGATACGATAAGAATACCTCCGAAACTATTCGCGGACGATATGCAGGAGGTCATAGAGGACATGGTCCATAAGACCTTTGAAGGTAAATACAAGAAAGATCACGGAGTAATCGTTGTAACGGATAATATCAAACCGGTTGGCGAAGGCGTAATAGTACATGGGGATGGCGCCATCTACCAGAAGGTGAGGTTTGATGCCCTCGTTTTCATGCCGGTTCTCCAAGAGGTTGTAGATGGTATAGTTTGCGAGATAGTCGAGTTCGGCGCATTCTGTCATATAGGACCTCTCGATGCTCTGATACACATGAGTCAGATAATGAATGACTATATAGAGGTGGATGTGGATAACGAAAGATTGATGGGAAAGGAGACAAAACGGGTGCTCACGGTTGGAAGTAAGGTGAGAGCGAGGATAGTTGCTGTAAGCATAAACGAGCTGTCTCCCAGAGAGAGTAAGATAGGTCTGACCATGCGCCAGCCGGGTCTTGGGGCGCATGAGTGGATAGAAGAAGATAGAAAAAAGGAAAAGAAGGAAAGTGAAAGCGAGGTGAAGAAGAAATGAAAACAATGTACGCATGTAAGGTGTGTCACATCGTAACAGATAAGGATAAATGTCCCATCTGTGGCGCACCAACGTCAAAGAAATGGAAGGGGTACGTGGTGATTTTCGATCCGACGAGATCTCTCATAGCTCAGAAAATGAGCGTGACAAAAGCCGGAGAGTACGCCCTTCGGGTAAGATAGATGTACATCATAGATGAATTCCTCAGAGAAGAGTTCAGAAAAATTATAGGCAAACTGATAAGGGATGAGAAGGAACTTTTTGAAGAATTGAAGAACAGAAAGTTTGTCGTTTCCATTGGTGATATGGTAACATACACTCTGCTAAAAAATGGATTTTTCCCAGATATCGCCATAGTTGATTTCAGACACAGAAGAAAGGACATCGATCATCGTATGAAGAGAATCATAGAATCCTTTGGAGATGAAAGGATACGTGCGAAGAATCCGCCTTCAACCATCACGGCAGATCTGATCAATTCTATAAAGAGGAGCTATTCCGTATCAGAGAGAAAGAAAGTGCTGATCGTTGTGGAGGGCGAGGAGGATCTATCTTCTCTGCCCGCCATCCTGCTGGCGCCGGAGGGCGTAACCATAATATATGGATTGCTGGATAAAGGAATAGTTCTCATAGACGTAACAGAGAAAGAAAGGGAACTTGTAAGGAATGTGTTAGAGAGGTGTAGAAGGCATGGAGCTGGAGATACTTGAAAAGAGGGAAAATCCCCTCCTGAACAGAATCGAGGTGAGATTCAGAATCAAACACGAAGGTGAAAAGACGCCAGAAAGGGAACTGGTGAGGAACGACCTTGCGGAGGAGTTCAAGGTCAATAAGGATTTGATAATCATCGATTACATAAGACCGCACTTCGGCATAGCGATGAGTTCTGGGTATGCCAAGATATACAAGAGTGTGGAAGACGGCAAAAAAGTGGAGCCGGATTATGTGCTGAAGAGGAACAATTTCGGTGTCAAGAAGAAGGAAGAGAAGAAAGAGGAGGAAAAGAAGGAGAAAGAGGCGGAGGTTGAAGGGACGGCAGAGAGTGAAGAGGAGAGGCAAAAAGTGAAGATGTAGAAGAGGGTGAAGAGGGTGGCGGTTCATAAATACTATAAGATAGAGGGAGACAAACTCGTACGGCTGAGGAGATTCTGTCCAAGATGTGGAGAGGGAGTATTTCTCGCGGAGCACAAAGACAGATATAGCTGTGGAAGATGCGGATACACGGAGTTCAAGAAGAGCCAAGAAAGCAAATGATGGAAAGATTTTCTGGAAGAGCGATACTCAAAATAGTTCCGATAGATTTTTAGACTTAACTACCACTAATTAGTACCAGGGTCTATGGTGTAGCCAGGATATCACGGGGGCTTCCGGAGCCTCAGACCCGGGTTCGAATCCCGGTAGACCCGTCTTCAATTTTCCACAAATATTTTTATAATACAAATGAGATAACGAGGGAGCGATATTGGGGGGTTGCGATGAGACGTTGGCATCTGCTGTATGTGGGAGTAATCGTTATGTTGGTGAGCATTAGCCCCTTCCATGCCATAGCAAAAACGAATGTGGAAGAATTTTACGTGGGTTACAAGAAAGGTGTATCATGGGCACCCGTCGTTCCTTTAAAAAAGGTGACGTTCGTAAATTTTGATGAAAACAGCTATCTCGATGACTACGCTTATCTCTCCGCGATACCAACCGCCGTTTTCTATGACAGAGAGAAGGATAGATTGTTCTCGCATCCTCTGCTCTTCTACCAGGACCCCTATCCGGTGAAGAATGACAAGGAAAGAACCCTCGATGCAAGAAAGGGAATAGATTACTTCATGGAAGACTGGATGAGCTATTGTAATGGTAGATTGGATCAGATGGTTCTGATAAATGTTGATGAAAGTAAAGTGAAGCAATGGCCAGCCAAGGATATCGTTGAAATAGAAGGAGACGATCCATATGAAATAGCTGCAAAGATAGCCTTGCATGACTGGAGTTATTCAGACGAAGCCGTCGTTGCCGTGATCGAGAATAACCCAAGGAAAGTGGATATTATTGAAGAGGGAAAACTCTTGGAAGTTTTCCGACCCGCTTCCATCAACCATATGTCTTTCAGTATAGAGTTACCATCCATAGGCGCCGGATCCACCTACAGAACCTTTGACATAAAGGATGAAACTTACAAGTATATTGTCGCTAAACTGAGCTGGCCCGTTAAACTGGATTACGACCTTCAACTCCACGATCTGAGCGTTGGGATGCTCGACTGTACCATTCATGATTACAGGGATCATGCGGAATGGCTTGGCTACAAGGAGGTGCTCGCATCATTTATACATCATCACGGAAAATGGCAGGTTAGTGTGACGGCGGTAGCAAGAAAAGGCCCTCTTTTCGATTTCACCGGCAAGAAAAATGAAGCTAGAGAGAGATTTCTTCCCCTGAGCCTTAAAGAACTTGCAAAAACAATCAAAAATGAAGGGAATGTAGATATCTATCTATACCCAGGCTTTACCTTCAAAATACCGGCAACTCCGTTCGGTTGTAGAGACATAAACTTCACCCTAAGATGGAATGATCCAAACATAAGGTTAGGTTTTACTGTCATAGATCCAGCTGGTACAGAGATATGTTCAAGCATACCGGTAGAAGAGATAATAGAGGGGAAGGTAGAAAGGAAAAGCGAAGAAACTATCCATCTTGATCAACTTGGCGAGTGCAGGGAGGGAGAGAACTACACGATATGCGTTTTCTCTCTGGACAATGTAACTCATCCTATAGACATAGAATTCGAGTACAGATGGCACCAGAAGATACCTAGGGAGGAAGGAGACAGCTTTGCGTCGGCTTCGAACGGCGCAATCCTCGCCAGCATGCTCAATGTACCTCTGCTTTACATAGCTCCAGACAGTATACCTTCACAAACCAAGAAAGCCCTTGATAAACTGGGTGTCGAGGAGGTCTACATAATCAACATAGGTGGGTATCTTAGGAGTGATGTAAGGAGTGAACTCGGGAGAAAAATCGTAAAAGAATACAGGGTTGCGGAAGAGCTCTACAGAGATATAAAGAAGATGTCAAACGAAGATACCATCATCTTTACCACCATAGATCCTTGGAGCTACTGGTATGCTGAAGAACTTAGACCAGCTGGAGAGTTCAAAGGCGCTCTCTTCGTTGGACCCGCAAGCTACATAGCTGCTCATCATGGAGTTCCCGTGCTTATAGTTGATGAGCATCCAGAGTTATCGCAAGCCGTTGTCTACCATACTGAGTTCTGGAAGAGATACTCTTCAGAGAGACTCGAACACCACCCATCATCTGGAAGCATGTATACATCTGGAAAGGAAGTCTATAGATTCCTAGAGAGATGTAGTCTAGGGAAGTTGGAGGAGGGTGATGATCAACTTAGAGAAACTATAATTACCGTTGCGGATCAGTACGATATAGGTATACCCTGGGACAGATCCTTTACCGGGGCTGCATATCCGGGAAGATTCTGGGGATCTCCGGTTGACTGTTCTTATGCTATCTGTAGAGACGTATTCTACCCAGCTCTGATATTCGTCAATCCAGCTACCGATCCAAACGGGATTAAGCTCATCAATGGGAGCAAAAGCATAAGCAAGCCAATAGGTGGAAGATTGAGAAAGCCGTATGGATCTACTCTCGTCATAATCAAACCTTCCCAGGAAGAAAGATTTGTTTATCCGGTTCTTAACTCCTTGGGAACATACATGTATAGATACAATGAGATCGCATGGAAACACTGGAATTTCAGGTATACAAGAGCCGATGGTATAGTTCCTTATTTCACACCATCTCCAGATCGAATAGATCAAGATATCTGCCACGGAAGGAAGGGAGCCTATTATCCGGATCTTAGCGAATCAGAGGTTATACCCGTCTATGCCAAGAGGGCTGGTTACAGTCCGGTATTCTCAACCAACTTCTCTGCGGTGGTTGAGGATCTCAACAGAGGCGTTATCCTATGGATAGTTAACAATCATGGAGACTTTAAGCATGGTGGAAAGATAGCAATGTGGGATCCAAGAAGTCCATATGTGAGGGAGCCGAATCCTTGGAGAGAGTACGAGGTTGTTATCTTCAGGCACTTCTGGTTATATCCAAGATGGCTCATGTTCTATGCGGGAACTTTACCCGGTAATGAGAAGTTGATGAGATTCTCGAAACCCCTCATCAAGTTCAATCCCTTCCCTGAGAAAGGCTGTACCGAAAATCCTGACGCTGCTGTTTCGAACTTCCAGAGAACTCTTATATCGAGGATAATAAGCTCGATACCGGGATTGTCCACGGTATTTGAAGTGTGGGCAATAAATGGGTTCATGATCCACAGAGATAGATTGCTACATCCCTTTAAAGCCTGGTCTGAAGGTCTACCGATAATTACATACCATGACGGTAAAGTACTCCTTTCAAGTGTAAGTGGGACACCCACCGTGGATAATTGGATGAATACGGGTTACAAATTCGATGATCACTTAGAGAACCTGCATTCCTGTGGCATACCATCAACCTCCTGTCTGCCTGCAGGCACCCTCCTGCATCTGACCTGGATGAGACACGGTTCTTCGTTCCAGATCATGGATCCATGGACAACCACAGATTGGTGTGCGGTATGGATACAAATGTTCGTGAAGCGCATAGCATTGGGGGATACCATAGGGCAGGCTTATGAAAGGGGAATGAGAGCAACTGGTCCGGAGGTTCTGGTTCATCACTGGTGGTGGGATAAGTTCGAGAACGTAGAACTGTTCGGTGATCCAGATCTGAGGGTGTTGGTTCCAAGTACAGCGTACAGCTCGGCAAATCACTGGGAGAGAGAAGATGTGAAGCCATTGAGATGGGATGGAGAGAAAGATCTCTACGTGGATGGACATTATCTATTTGGAGCGAGCGTGTATCCGCATGCCAAGAAGCCGATAGATGTATCGATGATCATAGCTATTGCAGTGATATCTGCACTCGTGATAGCGATTGGCACAGCATGCTTTGCTATCAGGAGGAAAAAATAAATTTTCTCCCTCCTTTCTTTTCATTATTGTATAACAACATTTTAATAATCGAAAGACAAAATATTTATACCGATTAATATAATCGCACAAGCCAAAGCATGGGGGAGTTCAAGATGAAAAGGGTAAAAAGGGGTTACATTTTATCTGTAGGGATAATTCTTGTGATGCTACTAAGCATCTCTTTTCCAGTGGTGGCAAAAACGAACATAAAAGATTTTTATCGAGGCTATGATAAAGGCGTTTCCTGGAAGTCGGTCGTACCCGTCAGGAAGGTGACGTTCGTAAATTTTGATGAAAACAGCTATCTCGATGACTACGCTTATCTCTCCGCGATACCAACCGCCGTTTTCTATGACAGAGAGAAGGATAGATTGTTCTCGCATCCTCTGCTCTTCTACCAGGACCCCTATCCGGTGAAGAATGACAAGGAAAGAACCCTCGATGCAAGAAAGGGAATAGATTACTTCATGGAAGACTGGATGAGCTATTGTAATGGTAGATTGGATCAGATGGTTCTGATAAATGTTGATGAAAGTAAAGTGAAGCAATGGCCAGCCAGAGAGATAGTGAAAATAAACGGTTCAGATCCATATACACTGGCTGCAAAGCTGGCGTTGAATGACTGGAGCTATTCTGATGGTGCCGTTGTTGCCGTAGTAGACGATAAGATGATAGATGACACCCTGGAACATTACAGTAACGAGATCAAGGGTGACCTCGAACCGAAGAAAACGATCAGGAAGCACTTTGAGGTTGAAAAGACGAACGACATCTATCAGCAGTCCTTCGAATTTTACGTTCCGGAGGGCTACAAGATAATGAAAGTCAGGTCATGGTATCCATGTTTCTATCTGAGTTTTGGCATACCTGGAATTTTTGAAAATGTCATAAACATGAGCATCCCATCGGGTGATAGAGATTTACAGATATACTACAGAGGAGACGAGGGATGGATCGAAGCAGGTGTTACCGAAGCGTGGAATGCAAAAGAGGGTATGGATACCGAAAAGACAACCGTATTTATCTACAAGAGCGGTAAGTGGATGGCTGCGCTCACCGATGCCCCAACCAAACCAATAATACCAATGGCAAACGATAAAGAGCCTCAGAAACACAGGAGTATATTCGGTTTTGTTAAATTCGGTAGATATGGCAGACTGATAGACGTTATCAAAAACATAAGAAAGACCGTATATCAGACGGAGATAGAGATATATCCGGGCGTAGAACTGGTAATTCCCGACTCTCCACCGTATGGATGCAAAAATGTCGTTTTCAGACTGGAATGGAACAATCCATCCTATGACCTTGGCATTGCAATAATAGGTCCCGGCGGAGAGGTCGTGGCGAGAACCGATGGCAAGAAGAGTTATGATGAAGATTCCAAGGACACCGTTTTCGAGGAGAGGGGTGATAACTACAAGGTTTTATACATGGAAAAGCTTGGTGAATGCGAGGAGAGCGAACATTACAAGGTTGCCGTATTTGCTCTTACAGATATACACACCCCCGTGAACTTCACAATTACGTATTCGTGGGACAAAAAAGCATCCGAGAAGGAAAGAGATGCTCTGACATCCGCTACAGAGGGTGCGGTGCTGGCCAGCGTGCTGAACGCTCCTCTGATTTACACCAGACCAGATAGAGTTCCGTGGGTTACGGAAAATGTTCTGTACAAACTCGGTGTAAAGAGGATATATCTCGTTGATATAGGTGGGAGAGCAAAAGAGGATGTGATTGGAAAACTGAAAGGTATTTGCAAAATGGAGAGGTTCACCGATTGTTTTTCCATCTATGATAAAATAAGAGAGCTTACGGATCAGAATGACATCATATTCTCCACCTTGGATCCGTGGACATACTGGTACGTTGGCGAGCTTGAACCCGCCGGCGAATGGAAGGGGGCGCTTGCAATAGGACCAGCCGCCTACTTAGCTGCGCATCACGGCTCACCCGTTATAATAATAGAAAATCACCCCGAAATTTCAGGTGCCACATCATGGCACATCAATTTCTGGAGGAGATATCCGGATGGATTCTCGAACGAACCGACGGTGGCGGAGATGTATATCACCGGTAGAAGGGTCTACAACTTCCTCAAGGAGCATGGCTTTGACAAAGAGGGTGAGGAAAACCTGATAACGGTTGCCGGTCAGTTTGATCTGGGTTTCACCTGGGACAGGGCTTTTGTTGGAAAAGCGAGATCGGGAAGATTTCTTGGCCAGCCCGTGGATCTGAGCACATGGATATGCAGAAACATATTCTATCCCGCACTGATCTTCGAAAACCCCGCCCTCAATGGAGAGGTTACCCTCGTAAACGGTAGTAAAAGTGCAAGAAGATTTCCATGGTATGGAAGGCTCGGTTTAAGAATCTTGAAGGAGTCAAAGTATGAAAGTTTCAGATATCCGGTTCTTGATACTCTTATATGTTACGATTACAGATTTAACACGAGGGCGAGCAAATACTGGGGTTTCAAATACAAATGTGCAGATGGCACCATACCCGGAGAGAGTAAGACCGGAGAGAGGATAGACGAAGGAGTGATGGAGCGGATAAACGGCAAAAAGGGTGACATATTCCCTGATCTCAGCGCACCAGATGTACAGCCCTTCTATCTCAAACGCGCGGGATATGAGCCTGTATATTCGACGAATTTCTCGGCAAACATGAAGAATCTCAACAACGGCGTGATACTCTGGCTCATCAATACCCACGGCGGCTCCACGAACGGCGGTCTGCTGATGTTCTGGGATGTAAAGAGAGAGAATCCCATAGGATATCCAGCCATTCCCCTCGCGGGCTATAAGAAAGAGCCAAATCCCTGGAGGGCGTATGAATGGTTCCTCGGCTCTACGGAAGAGCCCGACACCTTGACTGCGGAGATTCATGGTATTCTTGCGGCTCTTCTTGGAAATCCAAATATGCATGGAGTTATAACTACCGCCTTCGACTGGGCGCCGGCCAAATTGCCTATAAGAGATGCCGTGGGAACTCTTCTCTCGAAAATACCTATAATCAAACATATCGTACCGAACTGGCTTAAGAATACACAGGACTATTACGATGGTGTGGTTATAACCGTATTCTTAGGAAGATTCGGTACATCCTGGTATAATGGAACGCAGATAGACGATGCACTTGGAAATATACATTCCACCGGCATCAGCGCCACGTCGTGCCTGATTGCTGGGAGTTACCTGCAGGTTGCCCTGGTGAGACACGGCTCTGTGTTCCAGATAATGGATCCATGGGCAACATCATGGTACTCGGATATATGGCAGGGAATGGTCCCGAGAGGGATAGCACTTGGAAAGACCATCGGTGAGATATATTCAGAGGGGTTGAAAAAAGTTGGAATACTTTACATAACGGAACCGCCACAGTGGTGGTGGGATCTCATGGAAAACGTCTGTCTCTTCGGCGATCCGAAACTCAGGGTGTGGACTCCGAGTACGGAGTACAGCGATGCAAACCACTGGAAGAGAGAAGATGTCCAGCCATTGAAGTGGGATGGGAAAGAGGAGCTGTACGTTGATGGTCACATGCTGTTCGGTGCCAGTGCATACCCGCACGCAAGAAGTGAATTAAATGTTCAGCTGATTGTAGCTGTGATTGCGGTGATACTCATTGTCGTTCTTGTATCAATTGGCGTGAGTTTGTTAAAAAAGAAGGAGAGCAAAAACAAAGAGAGCGGAAAAAGGAAAACAGCAACAAGGGGAAAAAGGAAAAGATAGACCTGAAGAAAGATATCTGGGCAAAGTAGGCGAGCATGCGGAAACACATACATTCATATATCCCTTTTCATATTGAGAGATGGGAGGAACATGAATGGTGAAATTTCTGCATACATAGATGAAATCATGTCCGCGCTCGGTGATGAGGGTATAAGCAGAGAAAACATAGAGAAGGAGTTTAAAAGGTTCATAGAATATGGTGTTCCTCCGGAACAGGCAAAGAAAAGCCTGATAAGAAAATTTGGAGGTAAGAAAATAACAAGAAAATTTCTCAAGGATGTAAAACCGAATGAGCAAAGCATAAATATTATATGCAAACTCATAACCAAAAATACCAGAGAAATAAATGTGAAAGGAGAAACAAAAACAATATATTATGGAATGCTTGGAGACGAAACCGCCGTTCTCCCCTTCACATCATGGAGGAGCGATTTTCCGGCGGAGAAGGGCGACATCATCGAAATAAGAAATGCCTACTCGAGAGAATGGCAGGGCACGGTTCAGATCAATATCGGGGAGAGGACGGGTATAAAAAAGCTGGATGAAGGAGATATACCGAATATCCAGCAGGATGTCAAAAAGTGCAAGATAAAGGATGTGTACAGCACTTTCGGTCCCATAGAGATAGAGGCAAAAATACTCAGTATATCCGAAAAGGAGGTTGAAACGGATGGGATCAAGAAGAAGGTATTTTCGGGTGTGCTCGGAGATGATACGGGAAAAGCGCAATTCACAGCCTGGCACGACTTCGATCTCAAGGAGGGGGATGTGGTAAGAATAAAGGGATGCTATGCGAAGTTCTGGAGAGGTATACCTCAAATAGTGTTCGATGAGAGGTCCACGGTGGATAAACTTAAGGAAGATATAAGTGTGGGCTCTCTCTCTGTTCCGCTGCACAAATTGGTTGAGATGCGAGGGGGTATCGATGTCACAACGGAGGGTACTGTAATAGAAATCAAAGAAAATTCCGGATACGTGGAAAGATGTCCAGAATGCAATAGATTGATAAAAAACGGCGAATGCAGCGTACACGGTAAGGTAAGAGGTGTGGCTGACCTCAGATTGAAGATGATCGTAGATGACGGCTACGCCGGCGTAAGCGCGATAGCAAACCGTGAAGTAACGGAGAAATTAATCGATATGAGTCTGTCGGACTGTAAAAAGATTGTCAAAGATGGTGGCGAAGATGACCTCCTCGATATCATAAGGAAGAAAATACTCACAAAAAGGTTGAGATTGAGGGGAAATGCCTTCGGCGATGAATTCGGAACAACTCTAATAATAAAAGATGTAAGTGTTGTGGATGTGGATATCCAAAGCGAAGCCCAACAACTTTTGCAGATGGTGGAGGGAGAAAGGTGAAAAGGGAGGGGGCCTGGCGAATTTTTGCAAACGAGTATAATGATTCGAACGTCGTGATAAGAGGTACCGGCGAAAAGAAGCCCTCATACGTCATAACACCTCTGGGAGCCAAAATCAACAGACTGTTTGTCGTGGGCGTTTTAACGGATGTCGAATCTCTCTCCGAAGAGAATGAGCTTTTAAGGGCACACGTCTCAGACCCTACCGGCATATACACCTTATACTCGGGTCAGTTCCAGCCGGATGTGACAGCGACTTTGCTGAATATTGAAATACCCTCATTTCTGGCATTTGTGGGAAAGGTTAGAATATTTGAACCGGAAGAGGGGATGTTATATCTCTCCGTGAGACCCGAAGTCGTTTACGAAGTGGACTCCTCCGTGAGAGATAGGTGGATACTGGAAACTTGCAAAAGCACATGGGAGAGAATAAATGCGGTGAGAGATGCCATGAAACTTTCCAGCCCATCGATCAATGAACTTGTGAAACTCGGATACAGCAGACAGCTCTCCGAGGGTGTGATAAAAGCTATAAAATCTTACAAAAACATAGACGTGAACAGGTACCTGAATTCTATAGAGGAGGCTCTGAGATATCTTTTACCCGAAGAGGAGGGATTACTCTCGGGAGAGGTCGACATTGAAGCACAAGAGGAGAAACGGGAAGAAAAAGATGGAATGGAAGAAACCGTTTTAGAGATAATAAAGGAGATTGAGGGGGACAAAGGAGCGCAGTGGGACGTCATCGTGGAGAGGTGTCAGCAACTTGGAATGGATAAGGATACCGTTGAAGAAATTATATCATCACTTCTGGATAAGGGACTGATTTATGAGCCGGTCCTTGGTATGATAAAGACGACTTAGACGTACCCTCCTCTGAGTTTTCTCCTATCCACCTTGACACCGCTGGGAGTTATAACCATGAGGTTTCCGCCTATACCCACAACGTCACCATCTATGTCCTGTACCGCCTTCTTAATTTCATTGGTGATTCTTTTGAGAATAACCTCCTCCTCCGCGAGAGGTGAGAAATCCAAAATCAGCACATTTCCTCCATACACATACTCCAGAAACGTCTTGAGATCCTCGTATCTCTGAATCTCTCCGACTCTGACACACATCTTCGCCTTTTTCAGTTCGGTCGATGTTGTTGTATCGGTTGATATCTCGCTATATTTCT
>Ga0209410_1000830_pt1 | contig 14663 bp, 17 predicted proteins | sample Mar14436cmmetaG_FD_184135 | JGI IMG/M metagenome (GOLD analysis project Ga0209410, IMG submission 184135) | Marine hydrothermal vent microbial communities from Guaymas Basin, Gulf of California to study Microbial Dark Matter (Phase II) - Marker... ... | reverse complement strand
ATTAATATTGGAAAAATCAATTACTGTAAAAACACTTTTAAAAAGGCTAAATCTTTTACCGGGTACAGTTTTAATTATTAAAGATAAACAACTATTAACCTCTGATATGGTAATTAAGGATGGGGAAGAGATAGAGATTCGTTCTGTACTTTCTAAAGGATAATCATGAAATGCCGCCGTTGTGGAAAACAAGCTGAAGTTGAATTAAGAAGCCATCATGCGGCTTTTTGCCGTGATTGTTTTTTTATTTTTTTTAGAAGGCAAGTAGAAAGAGCTATAAAAAGATGGCGCATGTTTAAACCACAAGATAGAATTTTAGTAGCTATATCTGGTGGAAAAGATAGTCTTAGTCTTTGGGATATTTTGTTAAATATGGGTTATAAAGCAACTGGTCTTTATATTGATTTAAAGATAGATGGTTTTTCTGAAAAGGCAAAAGAAAAAGTGGAAAAATTTGCTCAAGAAAGGAAAAGCGATTTAATAATTGTTGATTTAGAGAAAGAAGGTATCCCTATACCAAAAATTATTCATTATAGTGGCAAAGAGCCATGTTCAATATGTGGTCAGATAAAACGATATTACTTTAACCGTATGGCATATGAAAAAAATTTTCATGTTTTGGCTACAGGTCATAATCTAGATGATGAAACTACAAGGCTTTTAGCAAATCTTTTACGCTGGCAGATGACTTATCTCATTGATCAAGCACCAGTATTACCACCTACTTATCGTTTTGTTAAAAAAGTAAAACCACTTTATCGTTTAGGAGAATATGAAATAGCTGCTTATGCTTTTTTAAAAAATATTGATTACTTTGCCTATCGCTGCCCATTTAGTAAAGGAGCTACTTTTTTAAAATATAAAGAATACATAGCATATATAGAATATAAATTTCCTGGCACAAAATTGGATTTTTATGAAGGTTTTTTAAAAAAATTAAGACCTCTATTACAACCACTTCAACGCCAATCAGCTAATACTTTTCATCTTTGTCCTGAATGTGGTTATCCTACCTTAGCTCCTCAGTGCAGTATATGCCGACTTAAAGCAGAAATGAAAAAGTAGCTTGTTTTTTTACAATTTTCTTGATAAAAAGAAAATATGAACTTTCTTCAAAATAAGCGGATTCTCTTAGGTGTATCAGGAAGTATTGCTGCTTATCGTAGTTTAGATTTGATTAGACTTTTACAAGAAAAGGACGCAGAAATAAAAGTAATTTTGACAAAAGGGGCAACAAATTTTATTACCCCTTTAAGTTTTTCTGCTATAAGTCGTCATCATGTATATACTGATATTTTTAAAAATTATCCTACAATAATTCATTTAGAATTGGCTAATTGGGCAGATGTTCTTATTATTGTTCCAGCTACTGCTAATATTATTGCTAAACTTGCACAAGGTATAGCAGATGATCTTTTAAGTAGTATAATTTTAGCTTTTAATAAACCTATTTTAATTGTTCCGGCTATGAATCCAAAAATGTATGCTCATCCAACTGTAAAAGCAAATATTGAAAGATTAAAAAGCTATGGTTATCAAATAATGCAACCTGCTGAAGGGAAACTTGCTTGTAATGAAAAAGGAAAAGGTAGATTGCCTTCTGTTGAAGATATTTTAGAAACAATAGAAGCCTTATTTTTACCAAAAGATTTAAAAGGTTATTGTGCTATAATTACTGCTGGGCCTACAAGGGAGGCTATTGATCCAGTAAGATTTATTAGCAATTATTCTTCAGGTCTTATGGGTTTTGCTTTAGCGAAAATTGCAGCTCAACGTGGAGCAAATGTTATCCTTATAAGTGGACCAACAAATTTAAAGCCTCCTTATAATGTTAATTTTATATCAGTAATTACAGCAGAAGAAATGAAAGAAACTGTTTTAAAATACTTTCCTCAAGCAGATGTTGTAATGATGGCAGCTGCTGTAGTAGATTTTAAACCAATTTATCAGTCTGAAAAGATTAAAAAAAGAAATAAAATAAATTTAAATTTTGAACTCACGCCAGATATTCTCAAAATACTTGGTGAAAGGAAAAAACATCAATTTTTAATAGGTTTTGCTGCTGAAACTGGAGAACTTATCGTAGAAGCTATAAAAAAACTTAAAGAAAAAAATTTAGATATAATTGTTTTAAATGATATTACCTATCCTAATGCAGGTTTTGGAGTACTTACTAATAAAGTAAGGATAATTTATAAAAATGGTGTTCAAGAAGTATGGCCTTTATTAAGTAAAGAAGAAATAGCTATGCGTCTTTGGGATAGGGTAAAAATGGCGTTATGCAGGAATTATTAGAAGATATTAAAACTTATTTATCTTGGTTACCTGAAATAAACATAAAATATATATTTCTTTCAGAAAAGATGAAAGATCAGCTTGAAGAATTAAAAGAATCTTCTTTAAGAAAGATTAAAGAAGAATTAGGTGAATGTAAACGCTGCCCTTTATGGGAAAATCGACATCATATTGTATTTGGTGAAGGACCAGCTAATGCTCGTTTAGTGATTGTTGGTGAGGCACCAGGAGAAGAAGAAGATTTGCAAGGGAAACCTTTTGTAGGAGCGGCTGGGGAGCTTTTGACTAAAATGTTAAAAGCTATAAATCTTTCTCGAGAAGAAGTCTATATTACTAATATTGTGAAGTGTCGTCCTCCTAATAATCGTAATCCTCGACCAAAAGAGATTGAAAAATGTAAACCATTTTTATTAAAACAGTTAGAAACCATTCATCCAAAAGTAATTTGCACACTTGGTAGTATAGCAGCTCAAACTTTACTTGAAACAAAAACTTCTATTTCTCTTCTTAGAGGAAAGATTTATATATGGCATGGAATCAAACTTATACCAACATTTCACCCTGCTTATCTATTGCGTAATCCCCGTCAGAAAAAATTTGTCTGGGAGGATTTAAAATTATTAGAAAAAACTCTTAAAAGTATTTGATAATGAAAAAATATATTATTTTAACGGTTTTTATAATTCTTATTTTTCCTGCTTCTGTATTAACAAAAGAGGTTTATTTTCTTGAAATTGAAGAGATTATTTCTCCAGCAGTAGTTGAGCTTATTCTCTCTACATTAGAAAAAGCAAAAACACACAAACCTGAATGTGTAATTATTCAGTTAGATACCCCAGGTGGCTTAGCTAATTCTATGTATAAAATTGTGAAAATTATTTTAAATAGTCCTATACCAGTAGTAGTTTATGTAGCTCCCAGCGGAGCTAGAGCTGCTTCAGCTGGTGCTATTATTACTATAGCAGCACACATTGCTGCTATGGCACCTGGAACAAACATTGGTGCTGCTCATCCAGTAAATTTAGGAGGGAAAACATCTAAAGAAATGACTGAAAAAATAGTTAATGATATGGTAGCTTATGTAAAAAGTATTGCTCTTAAGAGAAATAGAAATGCTAAAATAGCGGAAAAAATGGTTAAAAAAAGTATTTCTCTTACAGCTAAAGAAGCATTAAAAGTGAATATAGTTGATATAGTAGCAGATTCTTTCTCTGAACTTTTAGAAAAAATAAATGGCAAAAAAGTTTCTACTGTTTTAGGTAAGAAAATAATTAAAACCAAAGATTGTAATGTGATAGAGATTAAAGGTGGGATACGTTATGAAATTTTGCGCATTTTAAGTAATCCAAATATTGCTTACTTATTGATGATGATAGGTCTAGCTGGACTTTATTTTGAACTTGCTCATCCAGGAGTGGTTTTGCCAGGAGTAATTGGTGCCATTTCTTTAGTACTTGCCTTTTTTGCTTTTCAAGTATTGCCAGTAAATTATGCAGGTGTGCTTCTTATTTTATTAGGAATCATCTTTTTTATTCTTGAGCTTAAAATAACTAGTTATGGTCTTTTAACAATAGCAGCTATTTTTTGTTATGCTTTAGGTTCCTTAATGCTTTTTCATGAAGCTCCAGGTTATTTTCATATTTCTTGGAGTGTTTTATGTCCTACTTTATTATTTATTTCTTTATTCTTTATTGGTGTGATGGGTTTAGTAGTTAAAGCTCAAAGAGCAAGGGTAAAGATAGGTAAAGAATCATTAATTGGAGAAATTGGAGAAGTGGTTGAGGCTATTTCTCCAGGTAGTTTGGGTAAAGTCTTTGTTCATGGAGAATATTGGAATGCTGAAAGTGAAGAACATATTTCTAAAAAGGAAAAAGTAAAAATAATTGATGTTAAAGGGTTGAAATTAAAAGTAAAAAAAATAAAAAATGGAGGAAGTTATGTATAGTTATGCCCTTATCACAATTTTAATTTTAATTCTTTTATTTCTTGCTAGTGCCATTAGGGTGCTAGCAGAGTATGAGCGTGGAGTGATTTTTCGATTAGGACGGGTTATAGCAGCCAAAGGGCCTGGTTTAATTATTCTTATTCCTATTATTGATAGGATGGTAAAGATTAGCCTTAGGCTTGTAGCTATGGATGTTCCTCCTCAAGATGTAATTACAAGAGATAATGTTTCAGTCAAAGTAAATGCAGTTGTCTATTTTAGAGTGGTAGATCCGATAAAGGCTGTAGTAGAAGTAGAGAATTATCTTTATGCTACCTCTCAGTTGGCTCAAACTACTTTGCGAAGTGTGTGTGGTGAGGCTGAATTAGATGAGCTTTTATCAGAAAGAGAAAAGATCAATACAAAGTTACAAGATATTTTAGATAGACATACTGATCCATGGGGAATAAAAGTAACTACTGTTGAAATAAAACACATTGATCTTCCACAGGAGATGCAAAGAGCAATGGCTAAACAGGCAGAAGCAGAAAGAGAAAGGCGTTCAAAGATTATTAATGCAGAAGGTGAATTTCAAGCTGCTACTCGGCTTGCCGAAGCAGCAGCTATTATTGAAAAGTATCCTACAGCTATTCAACTTCGTTATTTACAAACTTTAAGGGAAATTGCTACTGAAAACAATTCTGTTACTGTATTCCCAATACCAGTAGATCTCATCACACCATTTATTAAATTTAGAGCAGAAAAATGAAAAAAATAATCATCTTTTATCTTTTCTTTTTTTTATTTGCCTGCATGACCAATGTGAGAATAAAAGGAAAACCACCTGTTATAAAAGCTGCTTTTGCTCCAAAAGTAGCAAAGCCAGGGACAAATTGGCGAGTATATTTAGAAGTAGAGGATTCTGATGGTGATTTAGAGAAAATTTATGTATTTATCTATCAACCTGGTATTGGTATGTATCCACCTTGGGTGGCCAAAATTCCTCAAAAATATAGTTTAAAATTAAAAGGTTATTTTACACTTTTTATCCCTAACAACCTGTGGTGTTCAAAATTAAAGATAGAAATATTTTTTAAAGATAAAGCTGGTCAGAAAACTGAAACTGTTTACTTCCCACTAAAAGTAGTTTATAAAAAAGAGCCTTTATTAAATGTGAATTCAGATTTTAAAAAATATTTAGGTAGGATTGACATAAATTTAATTTCACCTTTATTTGATAGGTATAAATTAGGAACAGATTGGATATGGGGGAGGTAAAAAGATGGAAGAAACTCAAGAAAAATTAACTCTACCTGATAAGCCTATTGAAAAACTTACTATTAAAGAATTAAGGGAAATTGCTTTAAAAATTCCTGGTGTAGAAGGTGTACATGGAATGAATAAAGAAGAGCTTATCATTCTTATTAAGCGTTATTTTGGGATTAAGGAGGAAAAGAAGAAAGATGTTGCTTCAATTCGTGAGTTGAAAAGAAAAATAAAAGAATTAAAAGCAAAAAAGGAAGAGGCAAGGGCAAGAGGAGATAAAAAGATGGTAGAGATATTAAGGCGTCGTATTAGTCGTTTGAAAAAAAGGACAAGACGTCTGGCTGCCTAATTGATTTTTTAAAAAAATTAAGTTATAAGCAAGACTGTTTTATAAGCTTTTTTAATTTTAGGGGAGATTGGTGAATCTAACATTGCCAAAATATTTGCAAGAACTTAAACCTTATATAGCTGGTAAATCAATTAGTGAAGTGCAAAAAAAATATGGAATTTCCAAATTAATAAAATTGGCCTCTAATGAAAATCCTCTTGGCCCATCTCCTAAAGCAATAGAGGCAATTAAAAATGCATTAAAAGATATTCATAGATACCCAGATAGTCAGATAAAAGAATTGAGATATAAAATTGCTGCTATTTCTCAGTTAAAACCTGAACAAGTAGTAGTAGGTAATGGTTCAGATGAAATTATGGGATTAATTGGACAAGCCTTGCTTTTACCTAAAGAAGAGGTAATTATTCCTTATCCTGCCTTTTCTATTTATGAAAAGGTGGCTACCCTTGCCCAAGCTATATTGATTAAAGTACCATTGAAAAACTTAGCTATAGATCTGGAAACAATCAAAGAAAAAATTTCAAAAAAGACAAAATTGATATTTCTTACAAATCCTCATAATCCTACTGGCAGTTTCTTTGATGCAAATGCCCTAGAAGCATTTCTTAAAAGTATTCCATCTTCTACTTTGGTTGTATTAGATGAAGCTTATGTTAATTTTGTTTCTCAAGAGAAAAGATTTGATAGTGTTATTTATTTAAAAAAATTTCCAAATCTTATTATATTACGCACTTTTTCTAAAGCTTATGGTCTAGCAGGATTGCGAATAGGTTATGGGCTTATGAGTGCAGAATTAGCTAGTTTTTTAGAAGCTGTACGTTATCCTTTTAATGTTAATTTTCTTGCTCAAGTAGCAGCAGCCGCTGCACTTGAGGATAAAGAATTTCTTGAAAAAACTTGTCAAGTTGTTCAAAAAGAAAGAAATTTTCTTATTAAATCTTTAACATCCATAGGAGTGAAAGTTTATCCTAGTGAAGCCAATTTTCTCTTGATTTATGTAGGAAAGCGAGCTATGGAAATTTATGAAAATTTGCTTAAAAAGGGTATTATTGTTAGACCATTAACAAGTTATGGTTTATCTGAGTATTTAAGAATAAGTGTAGGTAAACATGCAGAAAATCAGGTTTTTATTGAAATTTTTAAGGAATTATGGCAGAGATAGTAATTACTATTGATGGGCCAGCAGGAGTGGGAAAAACATCAGTGGCACAGATATTGGCAAAAAGGCTTGGTTTTAAATATTTTGATACAGGAGCAATGTATCGAACCTTGGCCTTAGTTGCTTTTGAAAAAAATATTTCACCAACAGAGAATGTTTTGCTTGGCAAACTTGCTTTATCTTTACCAATTTCTTTTCATGAAAATGAGACAGGATTAAAGGTTTTTTTGGAGAAAAGAGACATCTCTAAAAGTATTCGTCGTCCTGAAATAGGAATGTTAGCTTCTACTATTTCGCAATTAAAAGAAGTAAGAGAGGCTATGTGGAAATTGCAGAGGCAGTTAGCAAAAAAAGCAAAAAAAGCAGTTTTTGAAGGAAGAGATATGGGGACTGTTGTTTTTCCTAAAGCACAAGTAAAATTTTTTCTTACAGCTTCACCTGAAATAAGGGCAGAAAGACGTTGGAAACAACTTAAAGCAATGGGAAAGGAGGTTAGTTATAAAGATATTTATGAATCTCTTTTAAAAAGAGATAAGCAAGATACTGAAAGAGTTATATCTCCTTTAGAACCAGCCAAGGATGCAATTATTATTGATACCACTGCCCTTAGTTTAAAAAGGGTAGTGGAAATGGTTTTGAAATATACTTTGAATAAATTGGGAGGTCTTTGGGATGAGCAATCTGGAAGAGAGAACAGAGACGAACGATGAAAATTTAATAGCTTTTTATGATGAAAGTCTTAAAAATATACGTCCTGGTGAAATTGTCCAAGGTAAAGTTGTGCATGTAGGAAATGATTATGTAATGGTAGATGTGGGTTTTAAATCAGAAGGGGCAATTCCTGTAAGTGAATTTAAAGACAGTGAAGGCAACTTGGCTATAAAGGAAGGTGATGTTGTAGATGTGCTTTTTCAGGGAGTAAATGAAAGGGATGGAAGTGTTTCTCTCTCTAGAACAAAAGCTATACAAATACTTACATGGCAAAAGATTGAAAAAATATATGAAAAAGGTGGGACTATCCATGGGAAGATTGTTGGACGAGTTAAAGGAGGTTTTACAGTAAATATTGGTATACTTGCATTTTTGCCAGGTTCTCAGGTAGATATTAAGCCAGTCCGTGACTATGAAAGTTTTGTAGGGAAAAGTTATAATTTTAAAATTCTCAATTATAATCGTAAATTACGTAATGTTGTTCTTTCCCGTCGTCGTTATTTAGAGGAAGAAAGAAAAAAAAGAAAACAGCAAACATTAGCAAGACTTAAAGAAGGGGCTATTGTTTATGGTCGGGTAAAAAATATTACTGATTATGGAGTTTTTATAGATTTAGGAGGAATAGATGGTCTTTTACATATTAGTGATATTTCATGGGGAAAAATAGGGCATCCAGCAGATCGATTTGAGATTGGTGATGAAGTAAAAGTAAAAGTGCTTAAATTTGATCGAGAAAAGGAAAAGATTGCTTTAGGTATGAAACAGCTTTATCCAGATCCTTGGGAAAAAGTACCCCAAAAATATCCGGTTGGTAGTAGAATTAAAGGAAGAGTAACAAATTTAGCTGACTATGGTGCTTTTGTAGAGATAGAAGAAGGAGTAGAAGGTCTTATTCATATCTCTGAAATGACTTGGTCAAAACGTTTAAAACATCCTTCTGAGATTATCTCTGTAGGTGATATTGTAGAAGCAGTTGTGCTTGGTATAGATAAAAAAAGAAGGCGTTTATCTTTAGGTTTGAAACAAATTGGGCCTGACCCATGGGAAGAGATAGAAAAGAATTATCCAGTAGGTAGCATTATAGAAGGTAAGGTAAAAGGTGTAACTGATTTTGGTGTTTTTGTAGAAGTAGTAGAAGGTATTGATGGCTTAGTGCATATTTCTGATATTTCCTGGACAAAGAGAATTAAACATCCAAAAGAACTTTATAAAAAAGGAGATATTGTTAAGGCTAAAGTACTTGAAATCAATAAAAGTGCTGGTAAACTGGCTTTAGGTATTAAACAGCTTTTTCCAGATCCTTGGTTAGAAGTGTCAAAGAAATTCCCTGTAGGAAGTATAATTAAGGGAAAAGTTACTCATGTTACTGATTTTGGCCTTTTTGTTGAAGTAGAGGAAGGAATAGAAGGGTTAGTACATATTTCAGAGGTAAGTTATGAGAAGATGAAAAACTTAAAAGAAAAATTTAAAGTAGGAGATGAAGTTAGAGCAAAGGTTATTCGTGTAAACCCAGAAGAAAGAAAATTGGGTCTTTCTATTAAACAATTAGAAGAAGAGGAAGAAAGAAATCAATGGCGTAAATATACTTCAAGTCAAAAGGGTATAAAATTAGCAGATTTGATTAGGATTAAACAAGGCAATGTATAAGTGTTGGTTGCAATTAATATGTGGAGCTTTAGTTATATTTTTTGCAGGTAAAAATTATACTCCATATAGTCAATTTTTTATTGCACAAGCAGAGATTAAAACATCCTGGTTTCAAGCATTACTTTGGGAAGTTTTAAAAGCATTTCCTGAATGCTGTGTAATGGCCCTTATCTTATATGTTACAAAAGACCCAATTTTAGGATTAAGTACAGCTTTAGGAATAATCTTAGTGCATTTTGTTATAATTGCTTGGATTTTATATCATCGAATCGAAAAAATAAAAGTTCCTTTTTCTTTTTGGCTGCTAATGAGTTTTGTCATATTACTCACTATTTCTATAACGCAAAAATTAGGATTTGGCTTTTTAAAAGTAGGTCTTGCAAGTATCTTGCTTTTAGCTGGTTATGTAGCCTATTTTAGAATTATGTTAGTTGAAAAAGAGGTATCATTACCTGATCTTCATTTAAAACCTATGATAATTTATTTGCGCTTTTTTATTGCTACTATTTTAATTATAGGAGGTGCTGGTCAAGTAACTTATGCTTCTAAAGAGATTATTACTCAACTCCATTGGTCAAGTCCATGGGTTGGAGCATTAATTCTTGCTCCTATTGCCTGTTTCCCCAAACTTTCATTTGTTTTGTCAAAAAAAGATTTTGATATTGAAGAATTACTTCAATCAAGTATTTTTATTTTAGGAGTATTTGTATTTTTAATAGATTTTTTCCATTTTCATGAAGTAGTTTTTATAAAAGCAGAAAAAGGACTTTTTTATTTAGTTTTAGAAACAATGATTTTTTCTTTTTTAATTTTGGGAGCTATTACTTGGTTGAAGCAGAAAAAAATTTTTAGCATATTAGTAATACTTGGTTATTTGGGTAGCTTTATTTCTTTTAGTCGACTTTTGAGGTAAAGATGACAGAAGGGAAACATAGTTTTTTACGTTTTTGGCTAAAGCTTTTTATTCTTCTTTTTGTATTTTTATTAGGATTTGGCTTAGCTAAACGTGTTACAGAAGAAGGAATATCCAAAGATACTATTGGGGTGATTGAAATTAAAGGTATCATAAAAACAGCTCGACCTATATTAGAACATTTGGTTAAATTTCAAAAAAATAAAAATATTAAAGCAGTGATTTTAAGGATAGAATCACCTGGTGGGGCAGTGGGCCCTTCACAAGAAATATATTTAGAAGTAATGAAATTGAGAAAAATTAAACCTGTAGTGGCTTCTCTTGGAGCTATAGCTGCTTCTGGTGGATATTATATTGCAGCAGCAGCTAACAAAATTGTTGCTGTACCTGGTACCCTTACTGGAAGTATTGGTGTAAAAATGGAGTTTCCAAATCTTGAAAAACTTTTTAAAAAATTAGGAATAGAGTCTGAAGTAATAAAAAGTGGGCCGTATAAAGATATTGGTTCTCCTATAAGAGAAATGACAGAAGCAGAAAAAATGTTGCTTGAAAGGGTAGTAAAGGATGTGCATCGACAGTTTTTGGAAGCTATAGCTAAAGGTAGGAATCTTCCTTTAGAAAAAGTAGAAGCAGTTGCTGATGGATCTATTTTTACAGGTGAAGAAGCTAAAAAACTTGGGTTGGTAGATGAGTTGGGCAATTTTGAAGATGCAGTGAGATTGGCTGCCAAATTAGGCGGTATTAAAGGGGAACCAAAACTTTATTTTCCTAAAGAGAAATCTCGTTTAACAAAATTGCTTTTTGAAAGTTTAAGTGAATTATTGTGGGAAAATATTCATCAAATAAAATTTCATTATTAGGTGGAGGCAATGCTGAAGAAAGATTTGGTTGTTGAGTTAAGGAAGAGGTTTCCGCAGTTTTCTAAAAAAGATATGGAATTGTTTGTAGATGTATTGTTTGAAGTATTGAAAGATGGTGTAAAAGCTGGCCGGATAGAGTTAAGAGGGTTTGGTGTGTTTACTTCAAAAATTAGAGCATCTCGGCAGATGCAGCATCCAAAGACTAAAAAAATTGTAAAAACTACTCCACATCGGGCTGTAAAATTTAAACCAAGTTTTGAAGTGCCGTTAAATGTTTTAAAAAAGAAATAATTTAATTCCGGCCAGGATTATTAGAAGAAAAGTTACCTAAAATATTTTCTATTTTTTTGACAAGTAAGGGTAAAGTTTCTGGCTGGATGGCAGATATTGCTATAGCTTTATAACGTTGGCATTGTTGAGCTACATATTCAGCAGAAACTAGGTCTTTTTTATTAAATACTTTTAATACAGGAATGTGAGTAAGGTTTAATTTGTCAATGATTCCTTCTACTGTTTCTATATGTTCTTCAAAATGAGGATTACTAATGTCAATAAGATGAATAAGAAGATCTGCTTCTTTTAATTCTTCTAAAGTTGCAGCAAATGCTTCTATTAAATCTTTTGGTAAATTGCGAATAAAACCCACTGTATCAGTAATGATAGCTTCCTTTTCATTAGGGAAACGAAGACGACGACTTGTGGGATCAAGAGTGGCAAAAAGTTTATTTTCAGTTAATATATTGCTTTTTGTTAAAGCATTAAGAAGTGTGGATTTACCTGAATTTGTATAACCAATAATAGAGATTATTGGTAAATTTGCTCTTTTGCGTTTTATCCTTCTCTGTTTTCTTTCATTTCGAATAGCCTTTAATTCTTGTTGTAATCGATGAAGGCGTTTTTTTATTCGACGTCTATCAATTTCTAATTTAGTTTCTCCAGGACCTCTTCCACCAATACCACCTGCCAATCTAGACATTGAAGCATCTTGTTTAACTAAACGAGGTAAAAGATATTTGAGTTGAGCTATTTCTACTTGAATCTTTCCTTCACGACTCCTTGCCCTTTGGGCAAATATGTCTAAAATTAATTGAGTACGGTCAATTACTCGCAAATCAGTAAAACTTGTGATTGCTTTTACTTGAGAAGGATTGAGTTCATGATCAAAAATAAGAAGATCAGCACCTGCTTGTAAAGCACGGATTACCACTTCAGCTAATTTCCCTTTACCAATAAAAAATTTTGGATTAATTTTTTTTCGATACTGAATAATCTTATCTACTACTTCTACACCTGCAGTATATGCTAATTCACTTAACTCCATTAAAGAGATTTCAGCTTCAGTTTTAGTATTAGAAGTGCTAACATGGATTAAGATAGCTCTATCTTTATTTCTTTTTACAGTATGTGCCCTTTGTACTCTTTGAAATTCTTCTTCAAGTGCCTCTATTAATTGAGAAAAGTTAAGATTTAAATTTCCATAATGTATTGGTTCTAAGATTCTCCAGCCTTGACCGTTTTCATTCACTGGCAAGAGATGAGCAATATGATAAAAAGAAGGCAATCCATTTCGATTTGTAGTGATAGCACACATTAGATCAAGACGTAATAAGGCAAGGTCAGTTAAATCTTCTTCATTTAAACCTTCTTCTTTAAGATGAGTGTGAATACATCTTAAACCTCTTAATCGTGCTAGTCCACTACGATATCGACTTAAATCAGGCAATAAAACACTTTTTTGGTCACCTATTACAACAAACTCTATTTTACCACTTCTTTCAATAAGAAGTGCTATTTGGCGGTTAATTTCAAGTGAAATTTCACAGATTTGTCGTGCTAATTCATGCGTAATGATTTTATCAGGAGGAATGCGTTTTTGATAAATCTTCTCTAAACGCCGAAGATGATTAGGTTTTAAACCTTGAAGATTCCCAAAAACTTTTGGGATAAATCACACCTCCTTGTTTTTATAAAAATAATAAACATTTATACAAAAAGTGACAACTCTTTTTATGAAAAAGTTGTGTACCTCCGGTAGAGAATCTATTAAAGCATTACTTTTAATTGGACTTATTGTAGATGAAGCAATACTTGCTCATTCACTTAAAACAAAGGCAATAGCAGAGGCAAGGATTATCCCAAGGGCTCATACACTTTTAAAATCAGAGATTTAAGAAATTTTTTTAAGGTTTAGAATGGCCTTGTAAAAGTAAGGACTCCTCTTAAAAATAGAGTACATGATTTAGAAAAAAGGATTAAATCCTTTGTTAAAGTTTAGGAAGAAAAAAGCCATATTATGAAAAAGAAACTTGGTTTTAGCGGTTGGTCCAAAAATTTTTGATTTTGATATAAAAAGGGTTGCACAACTTTTTCATAGATAAAAACACCTTTAGGAGTAAAGAAAAAATTGCCTTTCACCTAAAAGTGAAAACACACTCACAGGATAAAAACAATGATAAAACAAAAAAGGGGCAAAAGTAAAGCAAACTATTTTACCATTTGTTTTAAAGTAGATGAAGGTTTAAGAGAATTATTATATATAAAGAGAATTCCATCAAGTGATGCCTTTTATAGCTGGTTAAGACGGATGGGCGAAGGAGAAGGATTAAAGGGTTTAGAGCAACTAAACAGGTTTTATTTGCACAAGCAGTTAAAAAAGAAAAGATAAAAGACTATACTCTTGATTTAGACGCAACGGCTATTTTAGCAGAGAAAAAAGAAGCAGAGATGACATATAAGGGATTTAGAGGATACATGCCAATAGTAAGGCATTTAGCGGAAAATGAATTAGTAATTTATGCAGAATTTCGCCAAGGCAATGTTGCTCCTTCGGCCAAAAACTTGGAGTTTTATAAAACATTGTGAAAGACAAATCCCTAAAGGCAAAAGGATAGGATATTTAAGGGCAGATGCGGCATCATATCAAGCAGAAATATTTAGTTATTGTGAACAAAAAGGGATTAAATATGCCATAGGTGCAGAGACAGTACATTGTATGGAAAAGACAAAAAAGGAGGAGAATATTTCAACTAAATATTTTGCCCAAAGCCTATAAAAGACATCAAATAAAAACGACTGGGTGGAAACTATATAATATAGCAGGCAAGTTGTTTATTATAGCAGGAAGATTTTTCTTAAAGTGAGAAACTACGCCTATTTTATATTTAAAGAGATTCACTATAAGATTTGGATATTTTGCTGTGATAGTTTATAGGTAGTTTTTTTGTTATATTGAAAAAACAGTGCAATTATTTTTTTTCTAAGGCAGAAGAGTGTCTTAAGTGGGTCTTAAATGAGCGTTTTTTGCCTAATTTAAGGAATTGTCATAAAACATTCCTGCCTGACGGTAAGCAGGCACTTCGTAGGGGATAATTCTGGTGTTCTTTCTTAATTTTTTTCTCATTTCCTTATTAAAAATATCCTTTCCAAAATTCAATCGCGGATTTTGAGTGAAAGGATAGTTTATAGTGTTGTTTATCGTTTAAATAAACATTGAGAGGATAACCCTATAAAAAATTTTACACAAAATAATTAGATTATAG
>Ga0209410_1000829_pt1 | contig 14671 bp, 17 predicted proteins | sample Mar14436cmmetaG_FD_184135 | JGI IMG/M metagenome (GOLD analysis project Ga0209410, IMG submission 184135) | Marine hydrothermal vent microbial communities from Guaymas Basin, Gulf of California to study Microbial Dark Matter (Phase II) - Marker... ... | reverse complement strand
GGTTCGGACGTGAAACCGGTACACGGTCCTCCCCGTCCCGGAGACGTCCGACATTCACAAGCCGATATATCCAAGGCGAAGAGGATGCTGGGATATGAGCCCTCCGTATCCCTCATCGAGGGTCTCAAAAGGACGGTGGAATGGTATCGAAAGGCCCAATCGTCGAAATCATAACACGGCTTCGACGATGTTTTGACGACTTCGACGGCTTTTCGACGATTGTTAAATCCTAACCACTTTCTCCCTTCCTTCCTCAACCCGCTTCGTCGCGTTGCGGCAATCGACGACCAGCTTCGAGTGTTTGACCACAAACTGGTAATCGACGCAGGAGTGATCCGTGACTATGACCACGCAGTCGACCTTCTCAAGCGTTTCAGGGGTTAAACCCTCGCATCTTTCGATCGCCATCTCCCTGAGATCCAGACGCGCATATGGATCGTAATAGCTCAGATCGGCCCCTCTCTCATTGAGCATCCTTATGATGTCTATGGCGGGCGATTCCCTTGTGTCCCCCACGTCCCTCTTATAGGCAACCCCGAGTATTAGGATCCTGGAGCCTCTCACGGGTTTTCCGTGTGAGTTCAAGGCGTCGATTATCTTTCCGAGGACATATCTGGGCATATTTCCGTTTATCTCGCTGGCGAGCTCGATGAACCGGGCGTAGAACTGATAGGATTTCGCTTTCCACGCGAGGTAATGGGGATCGAGGGGAATGCAATGTCCTCCGATACCTGGCCCCGGGTAGAACGGCATGAAACCGAAGGGCTTGGTGGCGGCGGCCTCGACTATCTCCCATATGTCGAGCCCCATCCTATCGCACATCAGCATCATCTCGTTGACCAGCCCTATATTGACGCTTCTGAAGGTGTTCTCCAGCAGCTTGACCATCTCGGCGGCCCTTGTGGAGGAGATCGTTATGACCTTGTTCACGAACTGCCCGTAGAGGCTTTTGGCCACCTCGGCACAGGTCGGAGTTATGCCGCCGACTATCTTCGGCGTGTTGTAGATCGTGTAGGTCTTGTTCCCCGGATCGATCCGCTCGGGGGAGTAAGCCAGGAAGATATCCTCTCCCACTTTAAGCCCGGAGGATTCGAGCTTGGGTTTGACCAGCTCCTCGGTTGTGCCCGGATAAGTGGTGCTCTCGAGTATGACGAGCTGGCCCGGCCTGATATATCTGCTTATCTCCTCAACGGCGGCGTTCACATATGACATGTCCGGTTCCTTGCTCTTGCGAAGCGGCGTAGGCACGCATATGTCCACCACATCCAGATCCCGGACGACGCAGTAATCGGTCGTGGCCCTGAGCCTGCCGGTCCTGACGAGCTCCGCCACCTCCTCCGAAGGGACGTCCTCGATATAGGATTCGCCCCTGTTTATCATCTCAACCTTGCCGCGGTCCACGTCTATCCCGACGCAGTTATAACCCGATTTCGCCATGGCCACGATCAGCGGCAGCCCCACATATCCTATCCCCACAACCCCACATCTACATCTCCTAGCCTCTATTCTCGCTTTCAACACCGCCGCTCTTCCGTTCATCTTCCTCCTCCCCTCAGAGAGTCGCCATCGTCTGGCGGTCGATCTCCAATTTAACACACTCATATCCTCTTTCCCCATAAACTTTCATGAGCCTTTCGGCCTCCTCATCCGTCCGATACATCACGATGACCGATCCGCCTGAGCCGGGGAATTTAGACGGAAACCCCATCTCCCTTGCCATCTCGATCATCTCCAGGTTTCTCCTCCCTATCACCTCGTCGCCGTATATCCTCCTCCTCAGATCGAAATTGGCCTTCATCAGCTCCCCCAGCCTGTCGTAGTCCCCCTTCAGGATCACCTCCCTCGCCTCATCGGCATATGTGGCGAAGGTCTTCATCGCCTCCACCACCTCCGGATCGCCCCTTTCAAACTTGAATTTCACGTCGCTGTGTATGCTCCCCGATTCCGATGGCTCCCTTGAGTAGACCAGAAGTAGAGGCGGTATCAGGTTCGAATCCATCCGTTCATATCTCCCATATCCCCTGCTCTCCATCAGCTCCCTGGAGAAATCCATGTAGACCGTACCGCCGTAAACCTGAACGACCCTGTCCTGCAGACCCGCCGCTATTCCGAGCTCCTCCGTCTCGACGGATAGGATCATATTCGGGAGGATATGTTTGGGTATGGCCGCATAGGATAACCCGTAGAATCTCATCATCGCCTTGATAGCGGCCGTTATTATAGCGCTCGATCCGCCCAATCCGACCTGTCTGGGGATGTTCGTGTCGTAGGCCATGGTGAAATTCCTCTCCGGAAGCTCTATACCGTATCTGCGGCAGAACTCCATGAACTTCTTACATGCGGCAAAGAGCAGCCTCAATCCGCCGTAATATCCATCTCGCAGCGCTAAGGTGTAAAGCTCCTTCAGGCTGTCAAATTCAACCGGATCGAAGATCGGATGCGGGACGATCCTGAGCGTGGGGCTCTCCCAAAGCGTGACCTTAGCGTGGAAATTCGTCACGGCGCTCGATATGGTCTTGCCGAAATACCCGTCAGAGGGATTTCCCATGAGACCTATCCTGGCATATGCCCGCTGATGGATAATCATCACGTTCACGAGAAACACCGCAGGCAGGAAGCCCACGGCTTTAAGCCGTGAGAGGAATGCGGTTTCCCCTCCCCTCTAACCGGCGTATTTATATATCCAAGAAGCAAAGCATATAAACTTACAATCATCAGGTCCGGCCATTTGGGTTAATCTCTTGCCCGTTGTTATATCATGCAAACTCAACTTCCCTTTCCTATGTCCACCAATGTAACATAATCCGTATTTAGGGTGTTTGACATAACTTCCTCGTTTAAAACCAAGTGAGCGTGTTCCACCTTGTCTTCTACGAACACCGCCTTTTGTAAACTGCAACATGTGCAATTGTCTGCGTTGAAACCGCAACGGTTTTACTATCAGTAACTCCCTATTGTCAGGTTGAGCATGCCCACCTATATACCAGTTAGCCAATACCCAGGCATCTACGCAGTGTGCTTCCCATTTTTCTGCCAACTTTCGGTTAGTCCTTGTTAGAAGGAGACAGGAAACAGGAGGCAGGAAGCAGGGGAAAATCTATATTCCCGTCTCCCGTTTCCTGCCTCCTGTCTCCTACCTCATGCGGTAAACCTCCTTAACGGAGTGTATTCTGCCCTTCGGCCATGTCCAACGGGCTTAGGCTATTGAAAGCCGTGGCATTAAGCGGTTCTGCCGTAGAGCCCGGAGCTAGGGCGGCATCCCAGGGTACTTGGTAGCCCGTTAGACGTAGCGGCTCCCTTTACCGCTCGGCCTAGTCAACCGTTGCCTTGCTACCGCCATCGCAAGCCCTCGACTTTAGTCGTGGGTGGTTGACCTTGGAGAGACATATGAATAACCACGGAAGGTCTTATAGCAAGGAGTATGCCAGGCATAAAACAGGAGGGATAGGGAAACCATATCCATCGATCAGCTCCCGGGTTTGAAATATCATACACAAATTGTGAACCGATCTTCCCACCGTTTTCCTCCATCGCCGTTCACGGTCTGGTCATCCGTGTATTCTCTCTGATTTGAGCCACTCCTTCAGCACCTCCCCCTTCTTCACCTTCCAGGCCGCTTTTACGATGGGCGATTCCGATCTCCCTTCTCTCATCATCTCTTTGACGAAGGAGGGAAGTCTCGCTTCGATTTCCCTATCTATCTCTTTTCTCTGAGAGGGGGAAAGGGAGCTATAAATCTCGTCCAGCCATTTTCCCTCCTCTTCCCTTATTTTTCTCTCCCTCTTCTTTCTTTCCTCCTCCCTTGCTCTTTTCCTCGCCTTCTCTTTCTCCTCCAGATATCTCCCGGGCAGGTTCCAGTTTTGTCTTATCGCCTTAACGAGATAGGCCGCTTTATCCCCGGCCCTCGTGTAATGTATGGCCTCTATCCATTCCTCTATGATCTCCTGATCATAGCTTCTTACGAGGTCCTCGGCGGTTGATCTGGAGACGTTGAGCTCCATAAGCCTATTTACAAGGTCGGCCTGAACGGGAGTTAAAGGCTCGAGCTCCTCCTCTTGATCGGATTCGGGCAAGGTTTTCGCCGTTTTAACCTCAAAATACTCCTTGAACCTCTCGACCTCCTCCATAGCTCTCCACCCAGGATAGTAGGTGATAAGCCAATCCCTCCACTCACCTCTCCTCTTCCTTTCAGGAAGCTCCTCCCAGGTCCAATCCTCCAGGAACCCCGTCTCCTTGAGCCTCTCGTGAGCGGGATCGAGGATCCCCCTCGCCTTTGAAAGATATCTCTGGCGGGTGACAGGTAGAAGATCGCAGAGGGTTGAGTATTTAAAGGAGATAGATCTGCTGCCTCTCATTATGATACCATAGAATTTGACGCTCAGGAATTCGTAGATCCTCTGAGCGAGGGGGATTTCAAGCGACCTGTAGTAATCCCAATCCACAGGCTTCACGTAATGGGCGTTGATACTGTTGAGATACCAGTTATTCAGGAAGAGGTAATTGGTATCCGCTATCTCCCCGTTCGGCAATCTTTTACCTTTGAAGATCACCCTCTCATATAGATGGAACGTATCCTCTATCCATTGTTCACTTTCCTTATCATAAAAGGTGCCTTTGGAGATCACCCCTGTGAGTGTGATCCTCTGCAGCGCCTCTTTGATCCTTCGGTAGATCTGTCCCCCCTGTGTCTTCAGCCCCATTCTTTTGGCGAGCCCGTAGATGGAGCCCAGGGGGATCGGGTTCTGAACCGGAAATGGGAGCTCGCTGATGATCTGCTCGATGGCCTTGTGAACCCTCTTTTCAAACGGCCCGGGATATCCGTATTCGGTATTCGCGAGCACCGTCCAGGAGATCTCCAGTTTCTGCTCCCCCCTCTTTACCGTCGCCCTGTACTCGGTTTTGGTCCTTTTTCTAACATCCTTATCCTGGAGGGCGAAAAAGGGAAGAACGAGAAAGTTAACCTCAGATCTTAACACCTCGGGGGTTTCCCTGTTTTCGGTTTCCCCCTCGTCGATCGAATCGGTTTTGGACAAGTCTGAAGACATCCCTCACCTCCCAATGGTAGTTCCGAGAATTCAAAAAAACAACAACAAAGTATCGTTCCTCCGCCTTAACCGCCAGCAGTTGAAAGGGCGTGATAGGGCTAACCGCCCTATGTTGTTGTTGTTATATATAGTTATATATAGTTAGCCCCACGCCAAATGCGAAATGGCGTGGCCGTGAAGCCTTATAAATAAAGGGAAAGTCAGCCTCGCGGCGTTTCAGTCTCTTCAGTAGTATGACGATATTTCTTCAGTAGTATGACGATACTTCTTCAGTAGTATGACGATATTTCTTCAGTAGTATGACGATACTTCTTCAGTAGTATGACGATACTTCTTCAGTAGTATGACGATATTTCTTCAGTAGTATGACGATACTTCTTCAGTAGTATGACGATACCTCCATCTCTAATTCTTGTCTGTCACCTCAACCGTCCGACTTGGAGAAAAGCGAACCATCCCCGTATTATCGCCTGGGAGAGGAGATAAAAGCAAGCCGCCTTTCATCCCACCTTTAAAAGGATGGGCTTTCCCGGCGGCTCTCGTAATATAAGCGTATGGATTATATCACAGGGCAAGGTCGTATGCAATATACGGCGAGGAAAAGGCCAACCGATAAGTCCGGTCACCCCTAACGCGAATTTTGATGTATCCGTGCGGGGTAGCAAGGAGCGAGCTTGACCCAGCTTTACAAATGAGATATACTCCTCATTTGGTAATCCAAAAAAGGAGGAAGAAAAGATATGGCGAAAGTCAAGGTGACCGTCTCCATACCGGAGGAGATCTACAATGAAGCGAAGAGGACAAACAGAAAGTTAAGTCACCTCGTCTCAGAAGCGCTTGAGGAATACCTCAGAAGGGAAAGGATAAGAAAAGCGAGATGTAGTTTCGGGGCCTGGAAAGGGGTTGAGGGAGAATCAACCCAGCTCGTCAGAAAGTTGAGGGAGAGGGATGAGAGGCTCAAAGATCTCGGCGTTGATTGACACCGACATAGCGATAGATTACTTGCGAGGAAGGGAGGAGGTAAAAGAGATGGTCGAGGAGCTGTGGGATGAGGGTAAGGCTTATCTTTCGGCTATCTCTGTCTACGAGCTCTCCTGTGGGATGAGAGAGGGTGAGAAGGAGATGACGGAGGCATTCATCGAGGGATGCGAGGTCGTGGAGGTGGATAGGCCGATAGCGCAAGAGGCAGGGAGGCTATACAGGGAGTATAGAAGGATAAAAAGCTTATCCGTCCTTGATGGGACCCTTGTGATCCTCGATCCCCCTCTTCAACATGTGGATCTTGGAGACCATCTCCTTAAGCTCACTTTTCCTTATCCTCTCGAACTGCCGGCAGGAGAAGCTGGTACCCAGAAGTTCGTTTAGCCTCCTTACGAGCCTGGCCTTTTTCATCGATCTCACCTTTCAAAGACGTGGGGACGTGATTATCCTCCCAGAGCCTGATATAATACCTCCATTCTCTCCATATCAGATTGCGAATGAGGAAATGAGTGATCGCCTCCTGTAGTGCGGCGTATCTCACAGCTATCTCTTCTTTCGGCAAATCCATCAGGTAATCGACGTTCTCCTCCATGTCCTTCAGCTTGCGCTCAAACAGAGCCGTCAGGTATATATGATCCCCGGTGATCTCAATCACCCAGCTTCACTTTAACCGTTCTCACTCTATCCAGATGATCGTGACCGGAGAGATACGCCTTCTCACGAAGTTCATCCCTGTCCCTTTCCAGGAGTCCTCTACCTCCATAGATCTTGTAACAGGTTATGAGCATATCTCCGTTTTCCTCCTGAGGCAGATCCAGGATGTAAGCGTATCGTGCGTCCTGTATGTCGCTTCTGGGTCTTATGTCGGGTTTGAGGTATATCTCCATTCCCATCTTCCTCATCCTCTTCGCCTCCTTTTTCTTCTCCTCCCAGTCGAAGGCGATGAGCAGCGAGGCAATATCGGGCGGATATGTGAGCCAGTGCTTCTGTTCCTTCACACAATCCCTCGCGAATCGTGCGAACCTCCTGAAGAACGGCAGCATGTATTCTGGATATCCGTCCCAGTGTTTCCACAGTTCCACCACCTCAAAGTATCCATCATCCCACTTTCTCCTCACATAGATCTCGCTTCTGGTCCCCATATTTTCACCTCCTGAGAGGCTCTGAGAGGCTCTCTGAGCGGCTTTCTAGGGTTTACCAGTGTGTTTCCCCACCCTGACGTGAAAGAACGGCTCACAGAGCGTTCTGGAGCGTTTTGGCCAATATTTCCTGATTTCACTCCAGCCGATGTTATCAACCTTGAAGGTTCTACCCTCTATCTTTACGAGATCGCCGACACACATGCTCCTTCGATTCAATTCATATATTTTTTCGCTTCCGTTAATAGCATTCATCCGTCTGTAGGTCTGCTCCAAAATGTCTGGCAGCCGTCTGCCCTTTACCTCAAACTCAGCGACCTTCTCATACTCATCGAAGAACAGCAGCGGTGTCCTGTAGTATATCTCAACACTTGTCTTGCCCGAGATGAGCCTTTTCAGTTTCTGATACGTTTTCATACCTTCACCTGCCGAGTATGAATCCTTCTATCCTCCTGGCCGCATCGATAAGCTCCTCCACTTTGCGCTTAGCGCTCATCCTGGCCTCGAAGAGCATCTCCGATGCGATGTAGAGGGATGACAATCTGATTGCACGCTCATCCCATCCTGCCGATCTCTCAATCCTCGTTATGATCCTGTTTCCATTCTGTGACTCGACCCAGCAGAAGTTTACTGTATCCCCGACCTCTATTCCGTCGATCATATGTGGCTTTGGGACGATGTATCTCTCAGAAGCGCCATCGGTTATTATGTGAACCACGAACATGGGCTTCCCCTTTATGTCCTTCCTTTCACTGATCTCAGCCACCTCCCCTATCATCTTCTCACCCTGAAATATCTCTCACCGTAATCCTCCGCCTCTATCAGTTTGTCCCTGAGCAGGTTGTTTATGTGGTAGAAGTAGCTCCTCCTTGGCATAGGAGGTATGTTGAGCTCACGGCATCTCTTCAGGCATTCCTTGAAGAGGTTGGAGGATGATATCAGACCGACCTTATCAACGATCCGATATATCATCTTCGGATAGACGCCAAGCTTTTCGATCTTGTATTTCCTCTCCAGCTCCTTTGCTCTCACGAGCCCTTTGTTTATATGTTCGGGCAGTATCTTTTCCGACTTCATCGTCTCGGCGGTGACGGCGGCGTTGTAGAGCGTCTTGATCGCCACCCTCACATCGGAATCGGTCATCCCAACGACCTTTCTGATAAGATCTTCATCCCATGCTTCAGGGGAGAGCCCCAGCTTTGCCCTCTGTCTCAATATGCGGAACAGGTCATCCTCCGAATAAGGTGGAAATTCCACCGGCAGCAGGTTAAGCCTCGATATGACCCTTTTGTCCATCTCCAGGACAGAGTATCTTGAGGCGCATATCAGCATGAGCGATACAGTGGGGAACTTCAGGAAGTTATACAGGATTATATCCCTGTCCTTCGGCGACGGCCAGTCTATCTCATCCAGCATAATGACCATCGGCTGACTCAGATGTTTTTCGAGGGCTTTCAGTTTGGCGTTAACGCTCTGTTGAAATCCGCCTAGAACTCTGAGCTGGGAAACCATATGATCGAGCACCGAGTGCAAGCTTCTGTGTATTGAACAATTGATATAGCATGTCCTGACTTTTCTGGAGAACTTTTTAAGGATGAACTTACCGGTAACGGTCTTGCCCGTTCCCGGGTTCCCATGAAGGAGAAGGTTGGGCGCCTTATGGCCCAGGGTGATCGGTTTCAAATAGGATGTGATCTGGTCTATCTGCTTTTTCCTCTTTATCAACATCTGGGGGATGAACTCCTCGTCAAACACCGACTCATTGGAGATGAGCGTCATAAGAGAAATTTCGAAGGGCTGAGATTTATAAGTTGCCCATTTATTACACTCACTGCACTGTGTAGTAACTTCATGGAATGCGCAAATGATTTATGGGGCATTCCCATCTCTATTTATGGACGATGAAATTCTGGGAAGAATGCCGAAGGGATTTCTACTGCTGAGAAGGGCTTATCTGGAATTGAAGGGGAAGGCTTATGAAGGTGTGGGAGAGAGTGATTGAGAAGTTGGACAGGATAATCCAGATCCTTGAACGCATGGCCAACAGGAAGGGGGCACTTGACGAAGAGAATGAAGGGAAGGTTCTCGAGTATCTCAAGAGGCACGGCAAGATGACGAAACAGGAGATGAAGACCTTACTGAAAGTCTCCGATCAGGCGTGTCTGAGGATCATGAAGGATCTCAGCAGTTTGGGCAACGTCCTTTACATACCTGGGAGAGGGAGCAGACAGAGTATCCTGGTATATAGTGATGGCGATACAGTAGAGGCTAAGGCACTGATGATAACGAAGCTTATACCGAGGGGCAGCTCCATGAAGATTGAGAAAATAGCGGAAATCCTTGGAATGAATAAGAATGATGTGATAGCCGCCGTTAGAACGGCGCAGAGGTTATTCCCGGATGAGCTACAGATGAGGGAGGGGGTTGTGGTGAGGTTTAGGTAAAAATTTGACAAGTTATAGCGGATACGCTAAACTAATTGCGATTTAAGGATGAGGAGGGGATAAGCGTGAACTGGAGGGATTACATAGTGAGCACCCCGGATGTTTTGCGGGGGAAGCCCCGGATCAAAGGGATGAGAATCCCTGTTAGCCTCATCCTCGGATACCTTGCCGCTGGCAGCAGCCCGGAGGAGATTATAAAGGAGTTCCCTGATCTCACGAAGGAACATATCGCTGCCTGTCTGGATTTCGCCCGTGAGCTGGCGGAATTTGAACTTGCTGCCTCATGAGCTTGAGGTTCTTTGCAGATCATTGCATCCCTAATTCTGTGATCCGGGTGCTTCATGAGGCGGGCCATGAAGTCCTCCGGTTGAAAGATTACATCCCAACGGATTCGCCCGATCCTATTGTCATCTCAAAGGCGCAGGAACTTGACTCCATTCTTATCTCCCTGAACGGAGATTTCGCTGATATCGTGGCCTATCCTCCTGCAAACTATAAAGGGATCATCGCCCTTCAAGTCAGGAACCACCCTGAAGTTATCCCGCAGCTTATGGAGAAATTAAGGGGCTATCTGTCCGTTCATTGCGATATGGGACATTATGTGGGAAAGCTGTTTTTGGTAGAAGCTCATAGAATCAGAGTTCGGGAATGAGGCTGTGTTTGAGGTCTCACTGACTCGACACACCTCCCCCTGAAAGAATGACAAAGCAAATACGGTGTGTGTGGTGTGGTTGTTGATAATACACACCTGTTTTCGCCCTATATATGGATTTAGGGAGGAGGTGGTGTCAGCGATACACCACTCCTTGTAGCTATCAGGTTTTTGACCCTGGACTTCAGAGGCGATTTCAACTACAATGTTCGATGGAGGAATAGCATGTTCGATCCCATAGAACTTACGGAGAAGATAGAAAAACTCGTGTGTAAAGGTCGTTCGAGGAAGTATTACCGTTTCAGACCAGCTCGGTTTTACGGCGGCATTGCCTCCGCCGATTGCGTCGGATGTAATCTGCGTTGTGTGTTTTGCTGGTCCAACGATGCCGCGAGGGACGGTAAGATAGGACGATTCTTTGATGGTGAGGAGGTTGCAGAGAAACTCACAGAGATAGCGAGGAGGCATAACTTCACCAAAGTGAGGATTACAGGTAACGAACCCACCTTATGCAAGGAGCATCTGCTTGATGTGCTTCACCATCTGCCGGATGACCTCCACTTCATCTTAGAGACGAATGGAATTGCCCTGGGTTATGACATAGGGTTCGTCTCCGAACTTTCCAATTTTGACAATTTACACATAAGGGTCTCCCTTAAGGGGTGCGATGAAGCTGAATTCTCAAAACTTACCGGTGCTAATCCGGAGGCGTTTGAGCTTCAGCTGAAAGGACTGGAAAACTGTGTCAAGCACAACATCTCATGCCACGCCGCATTGCTCTATGATCTCATAGATAAAAGGAAAATACCGAGGCTGAAGGAAAGGCTGAGGGGAATAAAGATAGGGCTGGAAAGAATCGAGTTCGAGTATCTCATGCTCTACCCGCACGTCGAGGAGAGGTTGAGGAGCGCCTTGCTCCTGGTATAGCTGGTAGAAAATTGAGATCATGTTTTTTCATGTATTCGACAGCGTGATCCTCACACAGGTAAAACATTGGTCTCTCATTCCCATCTGGAACGAAAAATTCAGCTTTATTCCTACAGATCTTACACCTCATAAAGAGATTTAATAGTTAAAATCTTATAAACTTTAGCTTAAATCAGGGAGCTGAACATTTAGCCCTCCGCCCGTCGGGGGCATTACGCTAATTGCTGAAATCCCTAAACTTTAAATATTTTTCCCCAATAGATAAATCATGGAGGACATATACGGAAGAGAGAAAGAGCTTGAAAGGATGATAGAGAAGATAAAGAAGGATAAAAAAATAACGAACAAAAATAGAAGAGCTATCGTCGATTTCCTCGACTACTGTCGCGCAAATGGCATGTCAGTATCAAGGCTGCTGAGATATGCTCATACATTACGCAAGTTATCAGCCGTGCTGAAGAAAGATTTTAAGGAAGCGACGAGGAGAGACATACAGAGAATTATAGGGAAGATAGAAAGCTCGAACTACAAGGCGTGGACAAAATACACGTTCAAAGTGATGATAAAAAGGTTCTGGAAATGGCTTAAGGGGGGCGATAGGAAATATCCTGAAGAGGTCGAATGGATAAAGGCAAGGCTGAGTAAGAAAGACGAAGAACTTCCTGAGGAGCTTCTAACTGAGGAGGAGATTAAAGCAATGGTAGATGCTGCGGACAACCTGAGAGATAGAGCCTTGATCTCTGTTCTCTATGAGAGCGGGTGCAGAGTCGGTGAGGTTCTCAGCTTAAAGGTGAAGCATGTGTGGTCAAACGAATACGGATGCAAGGCTTTAGTGAAGGGAAAAACGGGGATGAGGAAGATATTGCTTATAACTTCAGCACCGTATCTTGCCACTTGGATAAATTCGCATCCGTTCAAGGATGACCCTGATGCACCGTTGTGGGTCGAGATGAAGGGCGAAGAGAGAAAAGGTTTGAGCTACAGTGGATTGAGCACAATGCTCAAGAGGGTGGCTGAGAAGGCGGGGATAAAGAAGAGGATATATCCACACCTGTTCAGGCACTCCAGAGCGACCGAGCTGGCAAAGCACTTGACTGAGTCACAGCTTAAGGCCTATATGGGTTGGGTGCAATCATCTAAAATGGCAGGCGTTTATGTCCATCTTGCCGGAAGGGATGTCGATGACGCCCTTCTGGAGATGCATGGCATAAAGAGGGGAAGAAAGAAAGACGGGAGCAAGCTGAAACCTCGGAAATGTCCAAGATGTGGAACTACCAATGAAGCAACAAACAGATTTTGCAAGTCATGCGGCTCACCGCTGGATATGAAGACTGCTTTGGAGGTTGAAGAGAAGAGAAAGGCATATGACGAGATAATAAGCGAGGTTCTGGCAAAGAACCCTGAGATATCGAGGTTGATAGTCCAGAAGGCGATAGAGATGGGGCTGGAGAGGAAGTTGAAGGAAATGGTATAGGCGCTCTACCGAGCCTTCATCCGTTGACTCCTACCAAGAAATAGGTTATACTACGTTTGATGTAATTGCTGATAATTACGCAAAAGAGGTATACGATCCATGGCGATGAAAACGATTCAGATCAGGCTAACGCATGAACAGCTCGAGGATATCGACCGGAAGGTGAAACAGGGCATCTACCAGAGCAGGTCGGAGGCGATCCGTGATTACATCCGCAAAGCCGAATTTTTCGATGCACTGATCCAGTTCCGCAAGCTTGTATCTCAGGCCGGGCTTAAGGAGGAAGATATATGGGATGACGCAGAGGAGATACGTAAGGCTCTATACGAGAAACTGTTCGGTAAATCAAAATTATGTGTGAGAGAGGGGAATCGATCTGGTAAGAGAGATCATTGACCCTAAGGCGGGAAACGAGATCTACATGGCCAGGATAACGGGGCGAATCTCTTATGACCTTCTTGAAGGGATAAAATTTAGATAGTATAATATCCAGATGAGGGGAAATTTAGATATTATAGTATCTAGATAGGGAAGATGGTAAAGATAGCTGAGATAGCAGAGCAAAACCCATGGTGGGTTTACGGGGAAGAATTCATCTACTACGATCTTAATTTCAGAAGAGCTACCCCTGTTTTCTTCAAGAGAAAGGCGTTAAACCTCAAAAAAGGGAATATCTATATCCTCAGGGGATGCAGGCAGGTTGGGAAAACCACGTATCTCAAGAATACAATAAGAGGGCTCATACAACGGGGTGTTCCGCCGAGACATATACTCTATCTCTCCCTTGATTTCTTCACATCGAGGAGGGAACTAAGAAATGCCTTAAACTATTTCCTCGATATGACGTGGGAAGCTGAGGAGATATATCTCTTCCTGGATGAGATCACATCTCTGGAGGATTGGAACCTGGAGCTCAAATACCTGGCGGATCGAGGGATAACAGAGAGGGCTGTCACCGTCTGCACAGGCTCAAGCGCCTCCAGGCTTAAGGAGAAAGGCGAGCTCCTCCCGGGGAGGGGACTTGAGGGGAACGAATACCATTTCAAACCCCTGTGCTTCCGGGATTTCCTTCTCCAGGTTATAGGCTATATCAAGAAGACCAAACCGACAGGGGAGTTTTCCAGGAAACTTGAGAGGCTTGAGGCGATCCTTCCCGAATCTCATGTGAAGATCGAGGATGAGCTTGGAAGGATCAAAAGGATGATATTCGAGATCGCACCATATTACAGGGAGATTCAAAACCTGTTCAGGATCTACCTCACAACCGGCGGTATCCCAATTGTCATCAACTGTTACCTCGAGAGGGGAGAGATTGACATCTCCCTCTCGGAGGTCTTCATGAGGAGCGTATTGGGTGATCTCTCCAAGCTCCAGAGGCAGGAGACCGTTGCTAGGGAGCTTCTAAAGGGCATCCTGGATAGATATGGCTCGAGATACAGCTTCTCCAAGCTCTCCAGGGGGATGGGGCGGACCCATGTGACGGCTATCGACTACCTACAGCTTATGGAGGAGTCCTTTATACTCCTCATTCACTACGCCTATGACTTCAGCAGGAGGGAGGTTAAATTCAAGGGCGACAAGAAGGTTTACTTAATCGATCCCTTCATCCTTCATTCTGTGAGGAGCTATCTCAGCGGCAAGGGGGTCTGGACGGTGATCTCGGAGACCCTGCAGGATGAGAGCACTCTGGGAGGCCTCGTAGAAGGGGTCGTGATCTCCCATCTTCTTACCCATGGTGAGATACCTTACCTCAGAAGAGGATTGACGTTCCTATGGAGCTACTACGACAAATCCGGAAGGGAGATAGACGCCGTGATCAGACTGAAGGATGGGAAGTATAGGGGGATTGAGGTGAAATATCAAGCCCAGGTGAGCGAGAGGGATGTCAGAAAGGTTCCTCAAATCGGGGATTACATAATCCTCAGTAGGGAGAACGTCGGCGGAGGTGAAAATCTCCTGATCGCCCCCGTCTCGCTCTTCCTGGCCCTCTTACCTAAATCCGAGGGGAA
>Ga0209410_1000826_pt1 | contig 14683 bp, 11 predicted proteins | sample Mar14436cmmetaG_FD_184135 | JGI IMG/M metagenome (GOLD analysis project Ga0209410, IMG submission 184135) | Marine hydrothermal vent microbial communities from Guaymas Basin, Gulf of California to study Microbial Dark Matter (Phase II) - Marker... ... | reverse complement strand
AGATTTAAAGATATAGAACTTGCTCATAATGTAGGGGCTAAAGGAATACTGATATTAACCGGTTATGGGAAAGGAGAATTAAGATACATTGCCCCAAATCATCCCCTGAAACCCCATTTCATAGCCCAGAATTTATACCAGGCCGCCCAATGGATTATAAAGGATGCGTATTCTGATCGTTAAATTAAGCTCTTTAGGAGATATTATCCATACCTTACCTGCTCTTCATAATCTGAAAATGGCTTATCCTCAAGCCCAAATTGATTGGGTTACTGAAGAAGTAGGAAGGGAATTACTTTGGGGACATCCTTATCTTAACAGAATTATTGTCTATCAGCGATATGGCTGGCCAGAGAAGTTAAAGAAGGGAAAGTGGATTAGGGCAATTAAGGAGTTTAAAGCTTTTAAACACCAGCTTGGGGAATACCATATGATTTTTGACTTTCAAGGTTTGTTAAAGAGTGCCATTATCACTTTTCTAGCTAAAGGAAAGGAAAAAATAGGATTTGCCAATGGTCATGAAGGTAGTCATATAGTATTAACCAAAAAATTTAAGGTTGATTATAACCAACATGCAGTCATTAGGTATTTAAAATTGCTAAAATTGGCCAATGTGCCTGTAGACTTAGAGCATATTGTTTTTCCTCTTCCTTTCCAAATAAATTCTAATCTTGGGATTCCATCTCCTTATATTGTTATTAACCCCATCGCCCGCTGGGAAAGTAAGATGTGGTTTCAGAAAAAATGGCGCAACTTGGCCCAAAGACTTTCTGTCTTAGGATATAAAATAGTATTTACCGGCACAAAAAAAGATAGAAATTATATTCATAATATTTGCCATGGGCTTAGTAAATGCATCAATTTAGCAGGGAAAACTTCTTTAAATACCTTGATTTCTCTATACAAAAAGGCTAAACTAGTCATTTCTATAGATACAGGCACTATGCACCTGGCAGCAGCTACTAGGACGCCAGTCATTGCCTTATTTGGCCCTACTGCTCCTTGGCGAACAGGACCATTTGGTAAATGTCACACGGTGATTTATAAGGCACTTCCCTGTCAACCTTGTTTCAAGAAATACTGTGTTACTAAAGACTGCTTGGAAAGAATTGAGGTGGAAGAAGTAATAGAGGCAGTGAGGAAATATCAATGAGATGTTTGGTTACCGGGGTAGCTGGCTTTATTGGCTCACACCTAGCAGAGGCATTATTGAAAGCAGGTTACCAAATAACTGGTATAGACTGTTTTACTGAGTATTACTCTAAAGAATTAAAAAAAGCAAATCTGGCCAATTTAAGGCAAAATAGAAATTTCAATTTTGTAGAAGCAGACTTACTTCATTTAGATTTGAAATCCATCTTAAAAAAGATAGACTGGGTATTTCATCTTTCAGCCCAGGCAGGAGTGAGGGCTAGTTGGGGTAAAAATTTTGAAATTTATATTCAAAATAATATCTTGGCTACTCAGAAATTATTAGAAGCTAGTAAGAATGTGAAACTTAAGGGATTTGTTTATGCCTCCTCTTCCTCTGTTTATGGAGATACCAATACTTTACCCACTCCAGAAGAGGTCTATTTGCAACCTGTTTCCCCTTATGGACTCACTAAACTGGCTGGAGAGCATTTGTGCTATCTTTATCATAAAAACTTTGATGTTCCTACAGTAGCTTTAAGATATTTTACTGTCTATGGACCACGTCAAAGGCCAGATATGGCCTTTCATCGTTTTTTAAAAGCAGCTCTTTTAGGAGAACCAATAGAAATTTATGGAGACGGAAAGCAAACAAGAGATTTCACTTATATTTCAGACATTATTGATATCCATCTAGCAGTCATGGATCATCTTCATCCAGGTGAGGTATTTAATATTGGCGGAGGCACTCAAACTCATCTTAACACGGTAGTTGATCTTATCTCCAAAATTACAGGCAAGGAGATAAAGATTATTTATAAGCCTGTGCAAAAAGGCGATGTGCGTCATACTGCCGCTGACATCACCAAGGCACAAAATATTTTGGGTTATAAACCCAAAATAAAATTACCTGAAGGACTGGAAGCAGAGTGGGAATGGATCCAAACTATATATAAAAAATTAAGGGGGTAATAACATGCCTATTAGTCCCGAATTACTTAAAATCTTAGCCTGCCCTAAGTGTAAAGGAGACTTGAGATATGAAAAGAACACTCCTCATGGGGAAGGCCTAATATGTGATAAGTGCAAATTATTTTATCCCATTAAGGAAGAAATTCCTATTATGTTGATAGAGGAAGCCATAAAGATTGAAAAAAGTGAATCCAGTTAAAAAAATCTTTCTTGGCTCAAAATTGGCATGATCTTTGCTTTTCTGTCATTTAAATGGTAAATGGGTTATTGGTCTTTTAGAAAGAAATTAAGACAGCAATGAGCCTTATTGTTTTTAAACAAATCACTAAGTCATATCAGGAAGGTTTGAGGAGAAAGAAACAGGTGCTAAAGGGGCTTTCTTTGGAGATTAAAAAAGGTGAAGTCTTTGGTTTTTTAGGTCCAAATGGAGCCGGCAAGAGCACCACTATAAAGATCTTACTTAATTTTATCTTTCCGGACAAGGGTGAAGTGAGGATAAATGGCCAGCCGGTAAGCAATCCTCAGGTGCGCAAATATCTGGGGTATCTACCGGAAAATCCCTATTTATATGATAATCTCAGTCCTCAAGAATTATTATTATTTAAAGGCAGGGTTTGTGGATTAACCGCACAGCAAATAAAAAAACGCATGGATGAGATACTCTCTAGGGTGAATTTATTCCAGGTAAAAAAAAGGCCCTTAAGGACATTTTCTAAAGGTATGGTCCAAAGAGCAGGATTTGCCCTGGCCCTAATTAATGACCCTGAAATCCTTATCTTAGATGAACCCTTTAGTGGACTTGACCCCCTTATGCGGTATGAGGCTTTAGAACTCCTATTAAGTCTGAAACAGCAAGGAAAAACCATCTTTTTTAGTTCACATATCTTAAATGACATTGAGAGGGTGTGTGACAGAATAGGCATTTTAAATCAGGGTGAATTGGTGTCTGTAGATAATACCGAAAACATTTTAAATAAATATGGTAGTTTAGAAAAAGCGTTTTTAACTGTTACTAAAGACCATGGGTAAAGTTTATTGGATTTCCTGGTTGGCTTTTAAAGAAGGCATCAAACACCGTATTCTATATGGCATTATCTCGTTTTTTATATTTGTGGCAGCAGTTAGTTTATTATTTGCTGACTTCTTTGCCATAGATGTAGTGAAGGTAGGAATTGATTTTGCCCTTTCTGGTACTTCTTTAACTGGATTATTAATTTTATTTTTCTTATGTATTCCCATGTTAAATAGAGACTTAGATAAAAGAACTGTTTATTTTCCTATTTCTTCTCCCGTATCCCGCGCGCAATATATTTTAGGAAAATTCTTTGGTCTATTTTTCATATTACTTGCCTGTATGGTAATATTAGGAATACTTTCTTGTTTATTGATAAAATTATTTATGACCCTTTATAAAGCCTATATCCCTTTGAATTTCTCCTGGGCAAAGATTTTTTTGGCACTGGTTTTCAGTTTCCTTTCTTTCTTAGTCCTTTTGTCTGTAATCTTTTTTTTCTGGAGTATTTCTTCTAAAGGGTTTATTGTTTCTACCTTCAGTCTTATGACCTATATTATTGGGGAAAGTACTGCCGTGGTGAAGGAAATGGTTTCTTCTCACCCAGGTGTGATCAAACATATAGTGAATTTTGCCTCCTGGGTGTTTCCCAATCTTTCTTACTTTGACTTAAAAAAAGTGGCGGCTCATGGCTTGCACATCCATTTAGGTTATATATTAAAAGTCTCTATTTATGCATGGTTTTATATAGCTATATTATTAACCTTGACTATAATTATTTTTCAAAAAAAAGATTTGGGATGAAAAAATTTGTTCTTGTCTTTCTTATTTTAGGTTATTTTATAATCATTAAAAATTTGGCAGGAACAAAACCCTTGGTTTTAACAAAAGAAAACTCTCCTCCTAAAGTCATACCACCTGCTGTGTTAAAACTGACTTGGGGGGAATTTAAAAACTTAGGGGCTGATTTTCTATTTATAAAGTCTTTAGTATATCAAGAAGCAGAAGCTATAAGCAAATTTTCTGAACAAGAATGGAATTATGTTTATTCTGTTTTAGAGGCATCCAGGGTGCTTGACCCCTATTTTAAAGACCCTTATTGGCTGGTGCAGGCATTTTTCCCTTGGGAGGCTGAATCTCCTGAGAAGGCTATTGCCTTTTTAAAAAAAGGGCTTTCTTATCGGACATGGGATTGGACCTTGCCTTATTACATTGGATTCAATTATTTCTTTTTCTTGAGAGACTATGCTCAGGCCTCCAAGTACTTGTTTGAGGCCGCTAAAATATCTGATAATCCATTTATCGCTACTTTAGCCGCTCAAATTGCTTACAAAGGTGGAAAAACAGAAACAGCGATTGCCTTTCTCTCTGATATGTATTCAAAGGTGGTTAGTAAAGAGGCAAAGAAGAGTATCAAAAAAAGGCTTGATGCCTTACAAGGGGTGTTAATTTTGGAAAAAGCAGTAGAAAGATATAAAATGATGTTTGGACACCTTCCTCACACTTTGTCAGAATTAATAGATAAGGGAATTATCAAGGAAATACCTCAAAATCCCTATCACACTCCCTATTATCTTAAAGACGGGAAAGTCCTGTTTTAATAATTTACTTATTTTGGAACAGTTTTTGCTTGAAAACAGTAATGATGCTATATCTGCCTAAGAATGGATTTACCTTAATTGAGCTAATAGTAGTAATAGCTATTATGAGCATTATTGCTGCTTTAGCTGTTGCTTCCTATAAAGCTTATGTAATAATAGCCAGAAATGCTTCTGCACTTGCTCAGTTAAATATAGTCAAAAATGCCCAAGCGGTCCTGGTTGAGGAAATTCAATGTTATGGGGTGAGTGCCTTTGGAGCCACTTTATCCAATCCTCCTGGAGGGAGTGGTATAGGCACTATCCTAGGAGGTCCTCTAACTAGTGCTACTGCCAAAACATCAGGAGCTATGATTACTGGCCAAAATTCTCAGAATATAATCAGTGCGGTACCCATTACTGTAGGGAGTGGGATTATCCTTAGGGCAGACACAGATGGAGGTAATAATTCTTCATGTTTAATAGTAGTTAAACATTTAAACGGTGATACCGTTTATGGCAATGATTCTGACACAGTAGGTGTTAACTATTGGGTAAGAAACCCTGCTTGGGTTGGACAAGGAGTTGCCGCAGTAGTCCCTGGTGCATTCCCTGCAGGATTACAAATACCTTCGTGTACCAACAAAAATGATTTTCAAAATGCACCTGGAGGAGGTATCCCTACAGCTAACTGGACTTATAAACAATAATTGACTAATAGTGACAATATTTGTTACCTTCCAAAATCCGCGATTGCTCTGAAAGAAAACCCTTAACATCCACTCACCTGAAAGGTGAGAAAACACACTTGAGGGATAACGTTCTGCGGACATATGAAGTTCGGCTTTGCCGAATTTGTGCGAAGGTGCGAGGCACTGTAGCCAGATACGCTCTGTTATATGACCGAGCCCAATAGGGCGAGGCAAGGAAACCGGAGGTTTCTGCAGAGTCATGGGCGAAATCCTCCTTCCATTGGGCGTTGGGCCATATTATTATATCAACCATCAAATTGTCTCCCTTTTGAATTTAAATTCTCGTCATTGGTTTCAAAATCCTCATGGACCTCTACCACTTCCCAACCTATAGATTTTTGAGAGCGAAATGGATTGATCTCATATTGTAGATCAATAGCATCCTTTTCAGATCCCAATGGATCGCCGAGCTCAATTAATTCAAAAACACCGTTGTCCATATCCTCGTAAATTCGATATATGTAGTATTTCTCTCGGTATTTTTGAGCGCTGGTTAATTCATTGCCCTTTAGTGATACTGAGCCTTTATCAGAGCTTCTTCCTTTTACTTCAATAAATCTCTCAACAAAACGCGGATTGCCCGTTTCTATAAAAAATTTCATTTGGCTCTCATTTTTAAAACTAATAATATCACAACCATAGCTTTCTACTCCTTGAAAATATGAAATCTTTTTAGGGAGTCGGTTTTGTGCTTTTTCAAACTGTACTGCTAAATTTTCAGCCCGATCTGGATCCACTCTTCTTTTAGGTGATAATGAACATCTAGGCTTTGGATTTAATTTCAATCTTTTTGATATTTCTCTTTTTGGTGTATAGGGTACCTCTTTTGCTGAAACTGAGACTGTCCCTACGGTTTCAGTAACAGCGTCTACCTCTAAATCAGCCGTTTCGTCGACGCCTTTTTGTGGAGTTCGTTCGGAATCTTGTTTTGGTGGCTCCCAATGCGGAGGTTTTGGGAATTCCATTTCCGTTTTCTCTTGGACCTCATAGATTTCTTTAGTTTTATTCACTCTCTCCTCACCGGAGCCCCCAGTAATCCTGTCAAGTAGTTTATTTCTTACTTCGTTTGAACATGAGGCTATTCGAGCGATGTCGCTACTAATATCCACTCTCAAATAATTCGCAAATATTTCCCCAACAGCATCGGCTATTAACTCGTCTTGCAAAAGAAATGGAAAATCATAATGTGGTTCTGCTACTAAATATGCTTCTGAATCTAAGGTGATGGATTCCCCTTCCTTTAATTCAAATTCTTTTTCGGAATTATCCACCAATATAGTTCCTTTTACTCTTTTACAGAGAGTTATCATAACCCGCTTTAAAATCCTTAGTTCTCTTCTATCCGTGTCTTCTTCAACCCGTAAAGAATAAATGTAGGGTTTTATCCTTTCAATTTCGCTCTGAAAATCTTGAGAGCGTGGATGTTCCTCGACTTCACTTACTTTTATGTTTATCTTATCCCTCGTTAATTGCTCTATGCCAAATAATTTTTTAACTTTTAAAGCTCCACGTCTTTTATCGAGTTCTAGCAAAGGATATTGACTTGCTATATGTTCAGGTAACGTTTGATTATCAAGGTAATACAATTTCTTTAAGGGATAGTACTCTCCCTTGCCATTCAACCTTCCAAACATTTTACCCTCCGCCATAAACTTTTCGTATTTCTCTCCCGACGGAGGAGGATCTGTATCTGTTCTACCGATTAATGTCCTATAAAGGGATTTAGCTTGTTTTCCTTCCGGATCTATATTTGGAAGTTCTAATAATATCTCATAAAATGAATCCCATGGTAAATCATCCAAATCAGTTACAACACCAACCTTAGTTAAAGCATTTCTAATTGCAGTAATATCTAAATTTAATTCTTTTATGAGCGGATGGTCAATATCTATTGCTGGATAGCCGATAATTGGAGATAAGTCTTTCGCGCCACGCGCAAGACAACATTTATTTGGTGATTGTTTGTCGCCGGTTGAAGTAGGGAGCCAATTAAAGGTTTTTAGTAGCCAAAATGGATATGAAGGGATATATTGGTCCTGTAGTCTCCTTCCGTATTGTTTATATGGTGGCCATATCTCAAAAATTGCTTTTTTATCTCCAAATAATCTCCATGAATCAACATCGGGATTAACAGCTATCCAACATATTACTGCATGGGGGTCTGATTTTTTAAGGATTTCTTCCAATCCATCAATACTTTGAACATTCTTAAAATTCTTATTATAACTTTTCAATTTTTTAATATCTTCTATTAGAAATTCCTCAAATTTGGCGGGATACTTTAATGAAGCTAGTACATACTCTAAGAAACCATCTTTTTTAACATTAATCATTATCTGTCGAGGACTTTGAGCGACCCCTAACCATGATAAAAATTTTTCAACGTCTTCTGACTTATTTGAGAACCCCAATTGCTTTGGAGTGCCCACGAATAAATTTGGTGCAATATTTATATAAAGATATTCCAATATCCTACCGCTTTCATATTCTCTACCAAAATAGAGTTCTTTTGCAGTTTTAAACTCACCTTTACGTGTTGGTAAAATTACAGAGATTCTCTCTGGTAGAACAACTTTCTCATCAATTGATGAGTAAAGATTCCATATTGCTTGCACCATCTCTTGTCTTATTTCTAATTCCCTATCTGGATTCTCTTTGACCCTTCTATTTGTTTCTGCGACAATAGCCGATATTAATGATACCATGTTATATTCTTGAACCTTAAAGGATTGTAGTTTTAGCACAAGGTCTCTAATTCTAGAAACTTGAAATTTTTTTCTTAAATAAGCGGTTAACTCAGAGTTAATTATTTTTTGAGGAACCCATAACGGTAATGAAAACGTTCTTCCTTCTGAGGGCAATAGGACTGGACTAGTAGTTGAAATTTTTTCTCTATTTTCATCAATCAATAATTCAGGCGGTTCTCCTTTAATCAAATCATTTTCAACCAATAAATAGATAATCTCAGCCCTCTGTTCTATAGTCAATTCCCCACAAATCTTGTTAATTCTCTCCCTTAATTTTTCATAATCTATATAATCGACCTCTAAATTCTCTAATTGTTTTATTAAAAAAGAGTCTTCTGTGAAGATGCAGAGGTCGTGAAATAACTCACCATCCAATAAATCGTCAAAGTTACCTTTAATCCTCTTGGCCTTTTCTGGTTTTTCAAAACTCTTGTTTCTCACAGGCAACAGGGCATATTTTTTTATACGTTCTCTTAATATTTCCAAAAAACTCTTTCCTTCATTTTCTCCAAGAAACTCAAGATTGTTTAATATTGGATCAATCTCTCCCCTTGGCGAAATGGTGTATAATGCATACCATGGATCATCATTATCGTATTTTATTTCCTCTGCAGATTTCGCCATCAAATCTGCAAGTTCTTGTCCGATGAAGCTGTTAACGTCACTTTTAATAAGGTGCTGGCGATTTCCTCCGAGTTCAAATGTAGCATGGGCAAGTATAGGGAAGGGAAAAACAACTTCCGTTGGGAAAAAAACAAATAATTTATCGGTTTTTACTGGCTCCGTAGGAATTGCAAGTTTGATTTCAAATATGTTTTCTAAAGCCTGTTCTGGTTTCAAGTATTCTTTCGGAATTATTCCTTCTCTTTTAAATAGTTTCCAACGTTTTGGTTTGTTACCTTGAGGACTAATAACAATTTCTTTCTCTTTTCGTTCTACCTCCCAATATTCGTTTCTTTCAGGACTTTCAATTTTAATCGATTTTAAACACTGCAGAAATAGCAATATCTCATTACTCAAGGAATGTATTTGATTTTGCACTTGTTTTCTTGTTTTATCAGGATGCTTAAACTGAATACAAATAACTGTATCATAGCCCTCTATCTGAATACTCTGAGCTTCAATATATATTTGCTTAAGATACCGTTCTCTTATGTTATTAGATGAGAGTAAATAGGGAATACTTAATGTCGCAATTGGATTCAAAATGCCAGATTCTTCGAATTTTTTGACTTTATGATCTACTTTTTGACTTTCGTTTCTCAAATTCTGAAGCCATTCTATGGCCAATTTTTCATTAAAACCAATTGAAAGATTTCCACTAATTATTACAATTGCTGAAGCCCACCCCAATACCGATCTAAATCCAAGTCCTTTGTATCCTATACATTTCGCTCTAAGGAGTTGCTTCGGACTGTTATCACTAACCATTAATGATTTTATCCCCTCAGGGCTAAATGGTATGCCCGTATTTGCTATGAATAATGCGTCCTGTGTTAGTTTAATAAGCAATTTATTTTCTTCAGGAAAACCTATCCCTGCATCATCTGCATTCTGAATTAATTCTAAGAGTTCTCGTCCATGATAATCTTTTGCGTGACTTTTTTCTCGATTAAAACCACTGATTAATTCATCTGGGTCACTTAAAAAAACATGTCTTCTTTCTTCTAATCGTTCTTTAAGCCAATTTTCCCAATCTTCTTGTGACCAGTTTAACCAAGAAAAGTTCTCGTCAGCCATGTCTTTACACCCTACTTTATCTTCTATTTCAATGCCCAATGCCCTGTTTTCTTATTATGGATTTCGCCCATGATTTCATATAACGTGTTGCGGACATACGAAGTTCGGCGAAGCCGAATTTGGACGGAGCGAAGCGTAGTCTTTTACACCGTGTTATATGAAGTGGTGCACTATAATTTTTGCCAGATTTCATGAATTGTTTTTTCCTCTTCCAAAGGGATTTCCCATACTTTCTTAATTCTGTTAAGAATTCTCTTCCTTGTTTGTGCAGTTATAGGTCCAAGATAGCTTTTTCCATTTCTCACGACTACCTCTCTTAGTTTTCTATTATCTCTAACCTCTAAAAGAAATTTTCTAAATTCTATTAGTGGGATTAACTCCGAATTTGTTTCAGCTAACTTTTCCAGACTTTGATCTTTTCTAACCAACGTGCAGATCCAACATCCTGTTCGGAATCCATTCATATTATCCGAGGCTACTGAATATAATTCTCTTAGATACTGCATGCTCAGACTCCATTTTTTTTCATTATATCCGATATACTCCCAAATTTCTTTAGTATCTAAATTAAGCAAAGGTGCATAAACTAAGCAATCTTTCAGCCCTTCATAACTCATCCATTTACCTTTTATTAGTCTTTTTGAGAGGTTTTTCTTTCGGTTGCTCCCTTCGTTTAGTCTTACTCCGGTTAGAACAAGCGGGAATTCTTCATATCCTTTTTTCGCTTGTTTCAAAAAATTCTTAACTGGCCTGATTTTTAAACGCTCACTACACCATCTAAATCTCACAGAAGGTGGGGGATACCCTTTCCCTATTAAAAGAACCCAAAATCTGTCCTTTAACTCAGGCATCAAAATTTTGGGTACTATGGGAATTTCTACATATTTTCCTAAATCTTCAAAAATATTTAAACTTTTTTGAGCTACTTGCAAAAGAGGAGGTGGCTCAACGAGTGTATTTGCATATAAAACCCAAACTTTCTTGGGCTTGTATTTATTTTTTTCAAGGGCATTTAACAAAGCGAAAGTTAAAGCAGTACTATCCTTTCCACCGCTGAAAGTAATTGCAATAGACTTCCATCCTTGTGTTAGCTCAGCAATTTCTTTTTCTATGGCACGAAATCTGTTCATCTTCTTTAGCCTTGACGTCTTAATTGCAGGTAAAGATTACGTGCTTGGTCAAAATCAATCCATTGATTATTTGTATCTGCGAGAGAAAGATGTATGCTCCTCTTCATAAAATATCGATAAATTTCCCTTGAGAATTTACCTATTATTCTACTTTCGTCCTCACTAGTCGAAATGTTATTTATAATCTCATTTAGACTTTCTTCCAATGCACCCATTTCCTCATTTACAGAAGTCCGAGGTTGAAACTCTTCTTGCTTTATTAAATCCTGAACAGTGGATTCCTGAAACTCCAATACCTTACAAGGGAATACATACGGCTGCTTAGGAGCACTATAAATATACGTATTCCCTACTATTGTTTCTTTTGAAAGGAACTCAGATATTACCCCGTCATAATGAGGATTAGCCCTTCTTAAGGCATCAATATCCCCCTTTCCTAAGAGATGCATTACGAAGAAGTTATCTGTTTGTGAGACTATTTCTTCGGCTATTGCACCCGGTTGTTGTGTTACATAAATCAGTCCCAAGCGATATTTCCTTCCTTCTTTTGTCCACCTTACAAAGTAGGATCGCCCTTCTTTCACTGCATCTCTATTTAGGACATTTTGAGCCTCCTCAAAGACAGCTATGCATTTAATTAACCTTCCTTGAGTAATATTTCTGACATTATACTGAAAAATTCCTTCTAAGATTGTGTTGGATAATGAATTACCAATTTCCAAAGGCAAAAGGCTCAAGTCAACTATCACCGTTCTGCTACGAGCAAGATGCCACATAGCATCTGTGACAATGTTAGGAGCATTGGAATCATGTAAGGGCATTATCCATCTTAAATTCCTTTTTAATACTCGAACTTGACTTTCGTCTACTTTTCCTTGGGCACCTCTCCTTGGTGCAATTGATTCCGCGGCTCTTGATAATAAATCTTCTCTTTCACGAGCAGATACATTGTTAAAATTACGAATAGCGTCTTTAAAACTGTCAGGAAGACTGAACAAACCTCTGAAGTATGCTATAGCCTTAGCTTCTTCTCTGCCTGCCTCTGGGAAAAGAGAAGCAATCTGACGGGGTCTTAAAACTTCCAAATTTATAGGAGAACGTATCCAAATATCTCCATAGCGTGACGCATCGTAATCCCTTCTATTTGTATAAACAACTAAATTACCCCTAATTTGAGGGATATCTGCGAGTCCTAGAGTTTCTTTTTCTGGGTCACGGAATGCATATTCTCCTTCCATGTCAAAGACAAGTAAACCTTCACCTGTTAAAGAAGCCAGAGATGTCACCAGCTTACATAGATTGCTTTTACCATATCCAGTTCGGGCAAATATTGCAGTTCTTTTATCTCTAAATTTATCTAAATCAAAATCCACTTTTATCTTTCTAATTTCTTCGCCCAGTGAAAGGTCGCCTATAGGCAGAAGATGGAGAGCCTTCTCTAACCCAGCACTGGTTATAATCTTATATTCTTGAGGGCTAGGATATCGACAGATAGAAGTTAATTCAGGAAGTAGTCTGTAGTCAGTCTTTACTCTTCCAATTTCTTTCTGCTCATTAGACTGAGAATCTACTTCTTTTCTTATTTCTATTTCTCCTAATACCTTGAGGATATAATGTCTAAAAAACAGAGCCTTTTTCTCCTCCTCAGATAATTCTCGCCCTACTCCTGTGACTTCTCTAACATATTTCTCAACTAATGCTCTTATTCTTTCATCTTTCGTTGCCTGAAAGTCCCCGTAAGAAAATTCTTCAACTCTTGCCAATAGTTTTCTCCTCATAAACTCCGTTTCTTCTATAACCAAGAATTCTCCCAACTTAGGAGACTTCTCTCTTTCTTGAAAAGCCACCACTATTTCTAATTGATCCTTTTCTCTTCCTCTACCTATAACAACACCAACTTTTTCATCCATGTTTCTCCTCCTATATCTCTAAACTCTTAAGCATATCGTATACATCAGGCGGTAAACTTCGTCTTAAAGTGTTTTCCAAAAGATATACCCTGTCCTTGGTGAATACCACTCTTTCATGGGCTTTTTTAAGTGCGTACGGGTATCCCGGAACTGGGTAAGAAGTCGCTGTTGAATGTTCTGCTACACCAGATAAAATCACTAATAGATTGTCGAAAGAAGACTCCGAATCAAAGTAATGATGGGGTAAATCAATAGCAAAGATATTCTTACTGCCCGGTAAGGAGTCGAATCGGATTATTACATATCTACCAAATCTCATGCTTCCTTCCACTCCAAAATATCTTTCCAATCTGTAGTCTAACCTTTCAAACACATCAGGGTCTAACTTTATTAGAAAAGCACCTTTCCTATTGAAAATATTGTGACGCTTTAACCACATAGTTATGAGGGGACTTCTCAATAATTTGGATGTCTTAGTAACACCGAGTAAAGGAATGCCAATGTTTTTGAAAATCTTGGAAAGCCTCTTTGCGTGGTCTTCACCCATATTATCGAATCTCAACATCCCATCCCTTAACAGAACAGGCTGGATATTAGGAAGGCTACGGTAAAGGTCGCTCAAGAATAAAGCAGTTTTGTAAAGTTTGCCCCACTCTAATAGTTCTCTTACAAAATTGCTAAGAGCACTTATTTCTTCATAGCATCCTTTAGGCATTACCCTTTCCTCGGTGATTCTATTCCATTCCATCGCCTTTACAAAATCTTTTGTCATTTCATCTTCCTCTGCTAGTCTATCGAGTTGATTCTTTACTTGCTGCTTTTTATCTTTGTCTTTCAAAATTGGATTCATCCAAAATACATATGACTTTGGCGTCTCATCTTCTGAAGAAGCTACTTGAAGGAGCATAATCCCCATCTCTCTTAGAACACCTCCAAAAAGGCTTTGTCCAGCATCCACAGCTACTGCCGCAGAAATTTGCAAGGTACTCCTTCTGTTGAGTTCATAGATTTCGGGTTCTGGAAGAGAATCAATTTCTCTTTTAATAATTTCAAGTTGACTCTTGAGGGAAGCTTTGGCTTGACTTACTATTTCCATTAAGTACTCCTTAACAAGTGCGCCATTTCATATAACTTGTTTATTTCTGAACTGGTTCAGATATACATCCAAATTGGAGGTATATGTGAACTAGTTCGTATATACCTCCTATGGATGAGATTGAACTTTCATGACTCATCACCTCTTTTTTTATCTAAGATGTTATCCAGAGGATTTCTGATATTTGAAAGGTTCTTAGTTGAGAGATGGGTATAAAACTCGGTTGTTTTACTGCTTTTGTGAACCAGAATTTCCTGGATATATCGAAGATCGACTCCGCTTTCCAAGAGATGCGTGGCAAAACTGTGTCTTAGAGAGTAAACGGAAGTTTCTTTTGATATTTCCGCTTCTTTGCATGCATTGGCAAAGATTTTTTGAACGCTGTGTATGTGGAGGTGTTGATTTGACCTATCACCTGGAAATAACCACTTAGAGGAAGGCTCAAACTTTTTCCAATACTTTCTCAACATTTCCAAGGCGGCTAAGCTAAGTTCTCTCCTCAAGTCTTCAAAATTGATTTCTGTTTTCAGACTCTTTTTGGTAACTTGCAGGGTAGGATCAAGCTCGATTTTTTCGCCTTTAAAGATGGATAGAATTCTATCGATAACCCCATCTG
>Ga0209410_1000825_pt1 | contig 14685 bp, 10 predicted proteins | sample Mar14436cmmetaG_FD_184135 | JGI IMG/M metagenome (GOLD analysis project Ga0209410, IMG submission 184135) | Marine hydrothermal vent microbial communities from Guaymas Basin, Gulf of California to study Microbial Dark Matter (Phase II) - Marker... ... | reverse complement strand
GTTCTGGAATCTGGTGTACCAGTTGGAGTTCACCAGTATTCCTCTCTCTATTTCTGAAATCATTTCCTCCATTCTTTTTCTGCCCGGCTCTAAAATGAGGTTAAATGGTCTGGGAGATATCCACCCGGCATTTCCTGTGTTATTTGTCTCGTACTTCTTGGATGTAGAGTGGTTGTGCAAGTAAGTTTCAAGTACTCCCTCCCTAATCAGATATTTGTTTTTAGTAGGAAAGCCCTCGTCATCGAACTTCCTGGATCCTAGTCCTCCCTCTATTGTTGGATCGTCTCTTAAGTAAACTTTCTCACTAGCTATTTTCTCCCCTAACTTCTCTGCTAAGAAGGAAAATCCTGCTTCCACGTAAAATATGCTGGTCGCGAATGAAACGTAATCTAGTAAGTTTCCCATAACTATCGGGCTTAATAGAAGGTCGTACTTCCCAGGTTCTCCACTCCTCGCCTCTTTACTTAAAGTAGCCATTTCTCCAGCTATTTCTCCCGCCCTCTCTGGGTCGAATCCTCCTAAATCTCTGGAACAGGACAGCCACTGTCCTGATCTTTCTTCATCTAAAAATGCTCTCACGTTTATTTTTATCTCAGTTCCTTTCTCGCTTGCCTCTATACCAGAACTACTCGCTAGATTGACTTCTTCCACTATGGAGTATAGAGTGCCGGCGACTCTGTTCACTCCTTGCTCTAGCGCTGAATTGATTGCGCCTTCAGCCTTGTCGACCAATTCCGTGTCCATTGTCTCTATTTTCTTGTCATATATTCCCTTGATCTCGGTGTAATCGAATGGTCCAGTGGGTATTCCATAATAATCCTCCTTTGGCTTGAACGTCTCCAAATTAGAAATTATTCTTGGTAAAACTTCTTTCTCTACTTCATCTCCTAGAACTTCTATTTCTGAAACAGAGATCTTTTTGTCTTTTGAAATGAAAAGAGATACCTCTTTCTTCCTCCATTCCTTCACCACGTCTATCTTGTTGTTAGAGAACCTTATCTGTTTCATCTCATAGTCCCTAACTATAGAGATGACGTCCTCTGCACCGAGTTTCTTCACGCTCTCGACTATTTCGTTAGGAGAAATAGGCAATGGAATCACCTCCTCGTTAATAATCTGACTCTCCTCAATCTCACGTGTGGACCTCCAAACCACACAGGGACTCCTTGCATCGGATCTCCTTTTCCACAATGCCCTGTTTCAAAGTCGAGGTCATTCCCCACTGCATCTACGCTTTTGTATAGACCTTCCGTGGTCATCTCGAGTATAGGTTCTCTCACTGGAGCTTTTATCTCCCCGTCCTCTATGAGATAGGAGTGTCTCCCTATGTACCTCTGATTCCATCTCCTGTCGTCTATATTCCATTCCATGTAGGTCTTGATGTACACGCCTAGCTTAATGTCCTCTACTAACTCTTCAAAAGAGTGGTCTCCAGGTAACATGAAGGTATTGGCCATTCTGACTATTGGCTCTCTGTCATAGGAGGATGCCCTTGCAGAAGCATTGCTATTTGTCTCCAATTTGTAAGCTGTTTCTCTATTATGTAGCAATTCGTTGGCAACACCGTCTTTTATGAGATACCTCCTTCTAGCTTTGACTCCTTCGTCATCGTACAAGTAGAAACCAAAGGATCCTTCCAAGGTTGGATCCTCCACTATGGTTACTGCTTCACTGCCTATCTCCCATCCGAGCTTATCTGGAGACATGTAACTCTCTCCGGCTTGAGCAGCTTCTCTACCCATTATCCTGTCTGCTTCGAAGGGGTGCCCACAGGACTCGTGCACAACTATCCCAGTTACCTGCGGCCCTATGACTACATCTAACTCCCCCTCCGGTGGTTTCTTACCATTAAACATTTTCTCCATTTCTCTTATTTCATTTAGCACCCTATCTCTGAAGTTAATCTCTTCTAGAGTCTCCCATCCCATGCTCTTACCAAATGAGCCCATGGTCTGAAGTACGTCGCCGTTTCTCATGAGCACAGCAGAGTAGAATGCTTCCACTCTAGTCACTTGGCTCTCTATTTTCGATCCCTCGCTGTTCGCGTAATGCTTCTCTGTACACTGATTCCTTATCTCCAAGAATCTAGAGGGTATTTTCACGTTGATCTCTTCTTCTAAGCCTAATATCTCCTTGTCTAAATCCATCAAGTAAGATATCCTTTCTTCCAAATCAACATCTCTTGGATCTATTTTCGGTCTATTCCCCCATTTATCTTCGGTGAATTCCTCATCCGAGAGTCCTTCTTCTCCTTTGAATGCCTTTGCCATTGATATTGCCTTCTTTACTGCGTTTTCTACCTCATCTTTCTCTAAGATGTTGGTGGATGCGAATCCCATTGAACCATTGACCAAGACTCTGACACCAATTCCTCTGCTCAAGGAAAAACCAGATCCCTCTGGGACCCCGTTTTTCAGTATTACCTCTTCTGACCTCTTGAGCTCTAACCTAGCCTCAGAATAATCAGCTCCAAGTCTCGAGGCAAAATCAATCGTGTGTTCCAGTATGTCTTTCATACTCCCTCCAAGTAGTTGGAGACTCTTAGATTAAAACGTTAACTACGCAGACTCTATGACCTGATTTACATATATAGTAGAAATGCCTATTTTGAGGTTTGATCCAAGTCCATTTTTTCCTTAATCTCGTCTATATCAACTAATGTGTCCTTACATCCGTCTTTCAGTAACAAGACTGCTTGACATGGTATTCCTACTTCCTTGAGTTTATCCATTCCTAGGTTTGCTTCTTCGTAACAAGCCACACCTATAACTGCTTTAGGTCTCTTTTCCTTCACTATCTTTTTAACCATACTTCCTCCCGGCAAAACATATGTCTCATATCCCCTTTCTTTTGCCAGTTTCCTAATTCTAAATATTTGACATTCCTCTATTTCACATCCGTCGCAAACCAATCCGAACTCGTTGTATTTGCATGGACAATCTTTGTGCCTTAAACAGTGGGGGAGGAGTATAATTCTCTCGTTTTTCGGTACTTGTTTAAACTCTTCCTCGTTTAATTTATTCCTTATTTCGATGTGGAGGTAGTTCAAAAGATCTTCCTTTAGACCGAATTTCTTGCCTATGAATTCTAGGATTTCCGCAACGTCTTTGTGGAGCATAGAGTCTATTATGCTCCACACCTTGGCCCTTATTCTTCTCCTCATTTCATTTTACCCCAGTGGCATTTAATCCGAGGGAACTTTAACCTTGTGGGTAACTATTCTAGAGGAAGACGTGAACTTCATTTTCCCGTATTTGTACTCGGCGAGAACGAATATCCCAATTGGACCTTCGCTTTCTAGAATATACCTAGACGTATCTATGTCTAAAGACTTCCATTTAGTTCTCGTGTAATCGGAATACGTCTTCCCAACTCTGGACGGCTTCCCGTAAATCAGCTTATAGGACTCGGGGGTCCTTGAGAAATTTGCTTCTACCATTAGGGAGTTTCCCATACTGGAGACGTTTATCTCGACTTCAGGCCATTCCTTTCCATCCTCAACTAGCTTAACGAATGAGAAGACTATAGACCAAGTCTCAGAGAGTCCATGAACTCCTGAATGTGTAGCATTCGGAATATAGACTATGTGGAAACTTTCGAGGAAGTCCTCGTAAGTGGACTCGAGTCCGGGTGGGAAGATATCATCGTTCGTTCCCATTACAACTAATACTGGCTTTTCCTTGACTTCATCGATCCAACTCACTAGGTTGTACTCCTCGAGGAAGTCGGCTGAGTTCTCTGAATTGGTTATCCAAGAAGAGATAGAGGAGAGCTTACCATAGGCGTCAAGCTGAGCCCCTTCAATTAGGGTTAAGTCAGCAATGTTGAAGCTCCTAGGAACCAGAGCGACTACCCGTGGATCGTGCCTAGCTGCTATCCATGCTGCCCATCCTCTCTTGCTTCCGCCGCTTATTACGAATCCAGAAGGGGAACGAGAAGCTACCCTTTCGACTAGGGACATGGCCTTGATATACGCTTGGGCCATGGGGTAAAGCAACGAGCGTTTTGGATCTCCCATCTCAATTGCTTCCAAATTGCTGGAATAAAATAGAGAATCATCTACATTTGGTACTCTAGTGATAATAGCCACTGGAATTCCAGAAATAGAGGAGGATTCGAGGATGTATCCAAAGGTTTCATTTGGATCGTTTCCGAAACCTCCGGTGATTATCAGAGTAAGTCTAGACCTAAGGGGTTTTGGCTCCAAGTAAATTAACCTATGGGTCCAGAGGGAACCTTTCCATTCCGTGCTTTCGAATTCAAAGACTAGAATCCTCACGATTCCTCCTGAAGCCTCGAGGATCTCATTTCTTATTATCCTGTACTCGTCTTCTTTAATCTCGAACTCGAATTTCAGATTTCCTCGATGAAAATACAACGAAATAATTATTAACGAGGTAGAGAGAATTAGAGCCAACGGAATTATTGTCTTGATTACAAGAGCTTGGGAGAATCTCTCCATAGAAAGTGGTCCATCGAACTTCCTTAAAAATCTTTGTGGGGAATGAAACTCCTTGATGTGATCTCTTCCCTACTCTAGGAATCAGAACTAACTTCTGGATATACCTTTATAATGAGGGGAGATGACCAAGTAAGGGGAAATCCTTGTCCCAAGAAAAATTGACGGGAATAAGAGAGGACTTCCCTCTACTAAAGAAAGGATGGATCTACTTAGATAATACGGCAAAAGCTCAGACGCCGAGAAAAGTCTTGGATGCAATGCATAGGTACTACACGGAAATAGGAGCCAACGTCCATAGAGGATTACACACTCTCTCCCTGGAAGCTAGTAAATTGTACGATGAAGCCCATTCTAAGGTAGAGAAGTTCATTGGTGCTAGAAAAGGAGAGGTCGCCTTCACTCTAAATACTACTCATGCAATAAACATAGTTGCATCTAGTATAGACTGGAAGAGAGGTGACGAGATAGTAACCACTGTAATGGAGCATCACTCCAATTTCCTTCCATGGCTTAGGCTTAGGAAATTCGGTGTGAAAGTCAGAGTAGTGGACATTTCCGACCAAGGATTCATAAACGTAGATCAACTAAGGAATTCCCTAACGGAGAGAACCAAACTAGTCTCTGTAGCACATGTAAGCAACGTCTTAGGAGTAATAAATCCACTTGAGGAGATCAGAGAGATAATAGATGAATCGGATGCATCGCCTTACTTTCTGGTGGATGCAGCTCAGTCCGTGGGACATGTGGAGTTTAGTGTGAGAGATTTCAGTCCAGATTTTCTGGCATTCTCTGGATATAAAGGGTTAATGGGACCTACAGGTATAGGGGGACTGTACTACAGAAGAGACGTTTGGGAGGAGATTGAGCCAGCCTTATTGGGCGGAGGTACCCCCAGATCTGTGGATAGCGAAGGATATGAACTAATGGATCCACCTGCTTCCATTGAAGCCGGAACACCTAACATAGCAGGCGCTATTGGGCTCTCAGCAGCTGTGGAATACGTCTCAGAGATAGGCATAAGGAGAATAGAGAAGAAGGAGAGAGAGCTAACTTCAGAGATCCTAGATGGGTTCGAGAGATTAAAAGAAGGTGGTGTGAAAGTAGAGTATTACGGTCCAGGACTAGATCACTTAGAGAGCAGGATAGGAGTAATATCGTTTAACCTAGGAGGAAAGGATCCACACGATGTGGCAAGAGCAATGAGCAGTTTTAAAATATGTTTGAGGTCTGGACACCACTGCGCCATGCCATTGGCGATGCGTCTCGGCATAACTAGGGGAAGCGTTAGGGCTTCTCTCCACGTTTACAATACAATGGAAGAGATAGAGACATTCCTCACGTCTCTAAAGGAGGTGTATGATTTAGTATGACTCCAGAAGAGCTGGAGTTGGAGTTGGAAGAGGTTTCACCGTGTCCGAGCTCTGGAGAGATAAAAATAGTCGGCAGAATAAGGGGGTTTTCAAGAGAAAAGATGTTACAGCTATGTTCTAAGGAGGAAATACAATGTAAGGAAATACTAGGGAAGAAAATCGCTAAGAAAGAGGATGACTTCGGGAGAAAAGTATTGATAGCGGAAGACGGGGAAGTGACTCTTCTGGGGTTCGAAGAACTAAAAGACGCTCTTTCCTCACTCAGGAGGATGTTGGGACTTGAGAGTGGCGGTAGTAGATAAGCAACTCTGTCGACCGAACAAGTGTAATACAGAGTGCGTGAGGTTTTGCCCTAGGGTAAGAGGTGGTGTTCTAGATACTATAAAAATAGATGAGGAAACGGGGAAAGCTATTATCTCAGAGGAGTTGTGCACAGGATGTGGAATATGTGTCAATAAGTGTCCTTTCAAGGCAATACGTGTTGTTAATTTACCTGAAGAGCTAAAGGAAGTCTGTGTTCACCAATACGGCCTAAATTCATTTAGATTGTACCGGCTCCCAGTGGTCAGATTGGGGAAGTCCGTAGGAGTCATAGGCAGAAACGGTGTCGGTAAGAGCACTGCTCTCTCCATATTATCTGGCACTTTAAAGCCGAATTTAGGAGATTTGGGCGAAGAGAAAGACTGGTCAGATGTTGCTAAGTTCTTTAAGGGATCCGAGTTACAAAAATACTTTGAAATGATTGGAAATGGGGAAATAAGAGTTTCTTACAAGCCCCAGAATGTGTCTTTGATTCCAAGAGTACATTCCGGGAAAGTAGAGAAGTTACTGCAGAGAGTGGACGAGAGAGGGGTACTAAGTGAGCTGACGAATACACTGGAAATCGAAGAAGTTCTAGACAGAGAGATAAGTAGCTTGAGTGGTGGAGAATTACAAAGAGTTGCTATAGCTGCAGCTTTGTCCAAGGAAGCTGACTTGTACATACTGGATGAGCCTTGTAGCTTCGTAGACGTCTACCAAAGAATAAACGTCGCTAAAGCGATAAGAGAGATTTCAGAGATGGGGAAAGGAGTAGTCCTAGTGGAGCACGATGCGACGATTTTGGACTTCATATCGGATTACGTCCACGTGATTTACGGAGAACCTGGAGTTTACGGCATTGTCTCCTCTACGTATAGTGTCAGGGAGGGTGTGAACTCATTTCTTCAAGGATATCTTAAAACTGAAAACGTTAAAATTCGAGAGTATGAGATAAAATTCGAGATAAAACCACCTATTGACATTAAACGGGAGGAAGATTATCTGTTCAAATACCCTTCAATGAAGAAATGCTTAAATGGATTCTCTCTAGAAATTGCTAGTGGAGGATTCTACAAAGGGGAAATTATCGGTGTTTTAGGACCCAATGGTATAGGGAAAACCACTTTCGCCAGGATCCTAGCTGGAGAGTTAGAACCAGACTCAGTGGAGTGGGAGTTCGAGGAAGTGAGAATATCACATAAGCCTCAGTACATAGATCTGAGCTTCGAAGGGACTGTAGAAGATCTACTGAGGTCTTTATCCCCAGAGTTCGGTAAACGAGAGTATGAAATTGAAATAATTTCTCCATTGAAGCTAAAGATGATTCTAGAAAGAGAGATAAGTAGCTTGAGTGGTGGAGAATTACAAAGAGTTGCTATAGCTGCAGCTTTGTCCAAGGAAGCTGACTTGTACATACTGGATGAGCCGACCGCTTTTTTAGATTTGGAAGAGAGAATAAACCTATCCAGGATAATAAGAAGAATAATCGAGAAAAAGGAGTCCGTTGCCTTGGTAATAGATCATGATATCCAATTAATTGACGTAATATCAGACAGGATAATGATATTCAGAGGTGAGCCTGGCAAGAGAGGATTGGCTCTCCCTCCCTCTAGCAAGAGAGAGGGAATGAATACCTTCTTAAGGGACATGGACATCACCTACAGGAGAGACCCCGTTACGGGCAGACCTAGGATAAACAAACCAGGTAGTAGATTAGATAGAGAGCAGAGAGAGAAAGGAGATTACTACTACGTCTCGGGGGACCGATAATGGAAGTATTGTTCTTGGGTAGTGGTGGAGGGAGGTTCGCCACCATAACACAGAGAAAGAGAACAGGAGGGTTTAGGATTACGTTTAACAAAGAGATCATGCAAGTAGATCCTGGACCTGGAGCCATATTGACCTCAAGTGAATTAGGCTTGGATCCTAGAAGAGTGACGTCTCTCTTCGTGACTCACTGTCATCCGGACCACTATACGGATGCTGAAGTAGTGATAGAAGCTATGACGTATGGAATGACTAGAAGGAGAGGAGTACTCCTCTCAGTAAAAAGCGTCTTGGAGGGAGATGGTAGAATAGGGCCTGCTATATCCAAATACCATAGAGAAAGAGTTAAGGAGTCTGTGATGATGGAAGCTGGAGAAGAGTTTTCGCTAGGGGGATATTCGGTGAGAGCAACTGAGGCAAAGCATAGCGATCCCTATACGGTGGGCTTCCAACTCAGAGGAAACAAGGACTGGGAGATATTGTCCTATACATCGGATACAGAGTACTATCGGGAATTGGAAAGAGAGCACTCTGGAGCTAGAGTGCTAATAGCCAACGTTACTAGACCTGGGAAGGATAGGATTAGGTGGCACCTTTGTACAGAGGATGCTCTTAGATTAGCTGACGAAATAGGTCCTGAGTTAATGGTGGTAACTCACATGGGGCTGAAAATGATACAGAAAGGACCTGAGAGTGAGTGTCAGAGGATAGAGGAGGAAACTGGTGTCAGAACCGTTCCGGCAGACACTGGATTGAGAGTTATAATAGATAAGGACTCTGTTTCTTTCAAGAAGATGTTGCCTAGACAATCTAGTTTGCTTGAATTTGGAGGTGCCAATCCATGGATAAAGAATACAACCACAAAGAAGTAGAGAAGAAGTGGATAGAGAAATGGTCAAAGAGTGACATATACTCGTTCAAGAACGATGGGAGAGAAGTGTTTTCCATAGATACTCCTCCGCCTTATACTTCCGGAGTCGCTCACATGGGGACGATACTAGGATACGTCTGGTTCGACATGATTGCCAGATTCAAGAGAATGAGGGGCTTTGATGTGTACTTCCCTCACGGATGGGACACACAAGGCTTGCCAACAGAACTCAAAGTCGAAAAAGAGTTGGGCAAGTCAGCTAAAAAGGACAGGAGTAAATTCAGAGAAGCTTGTAAGAAGTGGACCGAGTACAGCATAGAGAGAATGAGTAGGCAACTCAAGTCAGTGGGATACTTCCCTGACTGGAACAACGTCTACGTAACGATGGATAGGGACTACTGGAGGAGGGTGCAGTATTCTCTCCTTAAATTCCATGAAAAGGGATTAATTTATATAAAGGAGCATCCAGTCCATTTTTGCCCGAGCTGCGAGAGTGCTATAGCTAAAGCAGAAATAAATTACAGAGAAGAGGAGGGATATCTCAACTACATCAAATTCAAGCTGGAAGACGGGGAAACAATAGAAATAGCTACTACTAGACCCGAGTTACTTCCCGCTTGTGTCGCAGTGGCCGTTAATCCGGAGGACGACAGATACAAGGATCTACCAGGAAGAAAAGCCATAGTTCCTATATTCAATCAGAAGGTAGAAATATTCTCTGACAGAGCAGTAGACCCTGAGTTCGGAACAGGAATAGTCATGATATGTACTTTCGGAGATGAGCAGGACGTCAAATGGGCATATGAAAGAGGTTTGCCCGTTGTGAAGGCAATAAACCAGAGGGGGAAGTTGACCAAAGTGGCTGGGAAATACAAGGGAATGGGTATACTAGAAGCGAGAGAAGCCATAATAAGTGATTTGGAAAAGCAGGGATATCTCGTCAAGAGAGAGAAGATCGTTCACCAAGTAGCTGTGCACGACAAGTGTGGTACACCAATAGAGTTCGTTCCCACTCTGCAGTGGTTCATAAAGGTGAGACAATTCAAGGAGGACATAATAGGGGCTGCCATGAGTATGAAGTGGATTCCAGACTACATGCTTCAGAGGTTGATAGATTGGGCTGAATCTCTAGATTGGGATTGGGTCATATCTAGGCAGAGAATTTGGGGGACCCCAATACCATTTTGGTATTGCGAAAAGTGTCACTACATAATTGCTCCAAGAGAGGAGGAGTTGCCCCTTGATCCTACGGAAAGGGAACCTCCTGTCAAAGAATGCCCAAGTTGTGGCTCAAGAAGGATTTCTCCAGCTAGAGACGTTTGTGATTGCTGGGTGGATAGCTCTATAACTCCCTTGGTGATAACGGGTTGGCCTAACGAAAGAGAGAAATTCGAGAAGCTGTATCCGGTAAGCATAAGGCCCCAGGGATATGAGATAATAAGAACTTGGGCTTTTTACACGATATTTAGGTGTCTAATGCTGACAGGAAAGCCTCCATTCAAAGAGATAGTGATAAATGGAATGGTCTTGGGAGACGACGGTAGAAAAATGAGCAAGAGTTATGGAAACGTTGTAGAGCCAGACGAAGTGGTGGAGAAATACGGAGGAGATTCACTTAGACAGTGGGTCTCTACTGGAGCACTTGGAAAAGACGTGCCCTTCTCTTGGAAGGAGGTGAAGCACGGACACAAGTTCCTAAGGAAGTTGTGGAACATAGCTAGATTCGTGAAGCAAAATACCTCAGATTACGATGGATCGGAATACGATGTATCGGAACTCAAACCAATAGATAGATGGATACTTTACCACCTAGATCAGTTAATAGAGAGCACCACCAATGACTTCGAGAGATACGAATTCCCCCAGATTATGAGGAGGATATGGTCTTTTACTTGGAATAAACTTGCAGACGACTACCTAGAGATAGTCAAACATAGAATATACGATCCAAAATCCATAGAAGAGAAGAGAAAAACTCAATTCGTTCTATTGAAGGTACTAAGGGATTTGGTGAAACTTGTGGCTCCTATAACTCCGTTCATAGCAGAAGAAATATATCAGGAAATAGACGGGAGAAAAGAAAGTGTACACATAGAAGAATGGCCTGAGAGAATTGGTTCCTGGTTAGAAGAAGGTGCTGAGGTATCCGTTCTAATAATAAGGGGGATAAGAAGATACAAAGGAGAAAAAGGAATTCCACTGAATAGAAAACTCAAAGAGGTAGAAATATTCGTGAATGATCAGCGTCTGCTAGGGGAAATAAGGAGGAACCTTGAGGACATAGAGGGTGCTACTAGGTCTGAAATCCTCATCAGGGAGGGGGTGCCAGAAATAGACGTAGTAGTCAAGGAACTAGAGCCAGATATTTCCAAAATAGGGCCAGAATTCAAGGAGAAAACTAAGGACGTAATCGAACAGATGAGGAAAATTAAGTCAGAGATTGGTGAAGAGAAACTCTATAAAAGCCTCTTGAATTCAGGCATTATCGAGCTGAAGCTCGAAAGTGGAGAAACAGTGAATGTTAGCGAGAGACACCTCAAGATAAGAATTGAGAGGAGAGTGGGTGATAAAGAGATAGTTGAAGTTGGAGATCCAAGGGTGAAGGTTTTAGTCAAGCCATAGTTTTTTCCCTTTTTCTATACTAGAAAATAGAGGGAATGGTCTTGCTGAAATTGGCATTACTCTTCATGACTATAATTCCTGGTTTCCACTTGAAGGTACTCTGGTACTCTGGAAACGGTGGAGAGAGTATTTTCGAGCCAGATAGTGATATACTAGCAGGAGATCCCCAAGAGTGGGGGTCCTTCTCCAAATTGATCGAAGTTTGGAGAGAGGCTCTGAATGGTGCGCTAACTGTTGACGAAACTACTGAGAGACTGTCCAGAGACTTGTTGAACAAGTACCATGTTCTAGTGATCTCTTCTCCCAAGGAGGCCTTTTCCGAAGAGGAGATAAAGTACATCAAGGAGTTCGTATCCAATGGAGGAGGACTAATAGTGTTTGGGGATAAAGGTGAAAATCGTCATCTTAGTTCCTTATCGGAAGAATTTGGCGTCGAATTCAATTCAGATCTAGTGATAGATCCGAACATAGGACATTGTGTCTCGACTCATTATACTCCTGAGCTGATAGTGAATCCCAATCCTGGAAAGAGAGAGACGCACCCTCTCATGATTGGAGTGAACAGAATAGCTGTGTTCGAATCCAGTTCACTAAGAGTCTTTGGGGATTACTCCGAGGAGATAGCTTGGACTGACATAGATGCCTACTCCGACAGATGGGGAGATGGAAACTTCGGTTACGATCCAGGGGAGCCCGTAGGAGGAATACCTGTGATGGCAATATCCCAGTACGGCTCCGGCAGAGTATTCTTCTCTGGAGACGGTGACTTGTTCAGAGACGGGAACATCGAGATAATGGATCACGAGAAGTTAGCTGAAAACTTGATACTTTGGATATCTAAGTTAATTCCTCCGGTAGAGATAGAAACACACAGAATAATAGACTTACCTGGAGAAAAAGTCTATCCTGGAGATTCCGTGGAAATAATAGTTAAAATGAGATCTGAGAATGAAGTTGAGGATTACACTCATCTAGAGACTATTCTTCCCATTGGATTCTCCATAGGAAAGGGAGATGTTGTCCTAAGAGATAGAGAAGTACTCTGGACTGGAGAGGTTCCCGGGGAATTCCATTACGAGTTGAGAGTAAATGAAGACGCTTTGCCAGGGGTATACGAGATACAATTCCTGGATAACGAGAAAGAAGAGGGAGAAGCTGGATTATTGAGGTTAGAGGTACTTCCTAAATTGGGAATAGAATTTCCAGACGTTCTAGAGGTAGAAGTCGGTAGAGAGGAGAGAGTGAAAATTGAGGTTACCAATTACTCTAGGGCGAGGCTAAATGGTGTGGAACTACTGGTTAGAGCAGAAGGAGAGAAAAGCATAGTTTCCTTCATTCAAGAAGAGGATATTTCCATAGATGGTGAATCAAAGAATGTCATACACCTGAAAATGAGTGCTAGCGAAGTAATAGAGAGGCCAAAGAGCTTGAAAGAGGCCATCCTTAGAGATGTTCAAGAACTCAAGGAGAAACTTCTTGGAAGGAGGAGAACTCCATTAGAGGATGTGGATTTGCTCATTAACTTGTCATACCTAGACAAGGATGGGACTAGAAGGAGTGTTCAGTTGGACGGAGACAGAGAGGCAAGGGTTTTCCTCCCAGAGAAGAAGCCAGATTTCATGCTTTGGGCGATGATACTCTTGATTTTGGCTTTTATGTTCTTTATATCCTTGGTTATAAGGAATATGAGAAAAAGAAAGCAAAAATCGTCTTCTCACGAAAGGCAGAGGCTACCCGATATGTCTCAGAGCCTCTACAGGGCTTAGTTTCGAAGCTCTCCAGGCAGGATATAATCCGGAGATGGTACTAGATCCTAGAGCCACTAGGAATCCAATGAATGGGATTAAAGGCGATTTGGAGAGATAAAAAGAGATGCCGATCTTACTGACTATGACTTTGACTATTAGAGAAGCAACTCCAAATCCGAGAGATATTCCCATTATCGCTCCTATTATTCCCATTAGGGCTGACTCGATTAGGAAGAGGGTCATCACATAAAGGTTGGTTGCTCCCAGAGCCTTTATTGTCCCTATTTCCCTAGTTCTTTCCATGACTGACATTAGCATAGTGTTCATTATCCCTATTCCTGCAACTAGCAAGGAAACTGCAGCAATCCCAACGAATATTGCCTCTATTAATCCGAGAAACTTCCCTATTATCTTCATTATCTCCTTAGAGGTCATTACAACTATGTCCTCGTCGAATTCCTCCTTAAGTTTCTCTTCTATTTTCTCTGATATTTCCTCTGCCTTTCTTATGTCGTAAATCTTGACCGCTATGTAACTCACTTCGTCCTCTAAATCGAATACGTCCATGGCTGCCCTGAGAGGCATTATAGCGATGTAGTCGAAGTTGAAGAAGAAACCGCTTCCTACTTCGGTTAACTCTCCTATTATCCTGAATTTCCTCTTCCCCTCCACAGAGACCTTCTTTCTGAGAGTTACTCCCTCTTCTTCTAGCTCCCTTGCCAGTCTGTATCCAAGTACTAGGACGTATTTGTCTCCCTCACGCATGAATCTCCCTTTTTCTATCCCTATTTCCTTTTCAGGAGCAACTACTTCGGTATCTCTGGGATCGAATGCAACTATCCAGTAAGTTCTGTACTCGTCCTCTGAGAGATAGATCTTACCTAGTCTCTCCACTACCGGAGCAGCCTTCTCTACTCCCCTGATTCTTTCTATTATCGGCACCATGTCCAGAGTGATTTTCCCTTTTGGTATTCCACCCTCTCTTTCTGGCATTACGTATATTTTGTCCCCTAAAACTGAGAGTTCTCTTTCGCTAGTCTCCTTAAGTCCCTCTCCAAGTGAAATGAGTGAAACTATGGCAGCTACTCCTATTGTTATTCCAAGAATGGTAAGCAAACTCCTCATTCTTTGTCTTCTGAGGTTTCTGATAGCTAGAAGTACTATCTCCATTCCGGTTCATCCCGCTAGAATTAATTCTCTATCCGAATATCCAGTCCAGTATTCTCCTTATAAGTCCTTCCTTCTCCTTCCTTTTGGCTTTCCTCAAATACTCGGGTTTCGCTAGTTCTAGTTTTAGTTCCTCTTCGTAGAGTTTATCCATGTTGTTGAAGTCTTTGTAATGAGCTCTGAGTAGGAGGATTACCTCTTTCCCAATCAACTCCTCTTTCAGGGAGATATCGAACTCCACTGTATCGAAATCGTCTGGTTCCAGAGTGCCGATGTATACTTCTTCTGGGCTTATACTATCTGTTTGATTGCTCTCTAACATCAATAAAACGTATTTGGCATCAGTTTCTCCTCTGTTTATTACGTCTACCTTCAGGG
>Ga0209410_1000822_pt1 | contig 14704 bp, 6 predicted proteins | sample Mar14436cmmetaG_FD_184135 | JGI IMG/M metagenome (GOLD analysis project Ga0209410, IMG submission 184135) | Marine hydrothermal vent microbial communities from Guaymas Basin, Gulf of California to study Microbial Dark Matter (Phase II) - Marker... ... | reverse complement strand
CCAAGTACTGAGAGAGCTACTTCAGTTAACTCATTCATTTTAATTGTGAATACTATTCTCTTAGCTGAATTTTCACTCATTAAGCTTAGGTATGGCTCTATTTCCTCTAGTGAAATATCTTCCCACTTCGGCTCATAGTATCTATAGCCCAGCTTCTCCTTTAACTTACGTGGAACTTTATCGCTTTCCATTAGCCGTTTTAAGCCCTCATCTATTTCCCTTTGTCTTACGGGATGTATTTCAGCCGTTGAATGCCTCACACCTGAATCGAGAATTACGAGATTTATATCTTTGAACGGTATTTCGTAGACGTCGTATGGTGGTTTAGTATTTAGCTTTATTATACCCCCAAAGGTTGAACCATATTGGTCAAGCCTTCCACAGGGTATATTGAGGACATCATGTTCAGCTATATACGAGATCTCTGCTACGTCCTTTTTAGATAGATCTAGCCCGTATTCTCTATTTAATAAATATGTGAAGGCTACTTCAAGAGCCGCGCTACTAGCTAGGCCTGATGCTACGGGTACATCACTTATTACTACTACCCTTAAGCCGTGTGAAAGCCCGATCTTCAGTTTTTCTTCGACTGCTCTAACTACTGCCCTAAAGTAGTTTCCAAACCATCTTCCTGCCTTTATTTTAGGAGATTTAACGGAAAATTTATCAATATATTTTCGGCCCTCGTCCTTGAGGTTTAATGACTCTATTCTAAAGTACCCCCTCGTTCTTTTGAGAGCAAACATGTAGGTTCTTAGACTTATGGCTACTGGTACAACGGGCAGTCCTTTATAGTCCTGGTGTGTATTAAGAAAATCAGCTCTTCCTGGGGCAGAGGTACAGAGAAACGGTTTAAGGGAGTATTCACGCAGTATTCTTTCAAGTTTATCACCTAAACAACTCAATAGGTTTCACCTTCTTCCTTTAGTTTCATTCTACTGCTCCATTCTAATATTATTTTTCTTAATACTTTAGTTGTTCTATATACTGCTTCCTCAGGGAATGAGCATCTTACTGGTGTACATTTAAGCACTATACTCCAGAATTTCTCACGTGTTGGCAACATTAGAGTTACTTCGTTTATTGTCTTAGCTCTTATCATTCCATCGGGATATTCATATGAGAAAATTATTCTCCTTATTTTCCCTTCAATAGATACTTCCTCCTCGGTTGTAAGCACGTCACTGATCACTTCAGCACCCCTATATTCCTTGAATCTTTTGTTTGCAAATTTTATGAAATCTTTGATTAGTCCTTCCGGTATCTTAAGTGGAATAGGTACATTATATGTTCCTGCTGTTCTCTTGCTTTCCAATTTAAATCTCCTCAGCATGGAGGGTATAACTATGAAAGTGCTTTTATATGCGGGGTATATTGAGCCTAGAACTGCTATTACTATTGCAGTTAGCAGGGAAATTATTCCCCAAGTTGCTGATACTTTTTGTCTTACTTCAAGCCCTATTCCAAGTAAGCTGAAGAGCTTATAGCTTGAGATGCCTGCTAAGTATCCGACTCCTCCAGCTATTATTCCGGATATTATTGCTTCAATTGTGAAGAGTAGGGTTATGTAGGTTGGGTTAACGCCTATTGATGAGAGAGTCATTACCTCCATTTTTCTCTGATATACTGATGATACAAACGTAATGAATATTGTTAGCATAACTATAGTCATTGGTATGATCGTATAGAATCCTCCCTTCACTTCTATAATGGTTCCGTATTCAGCCTTATAAACTACGCCATAAATATTATACCATATCTTTAGCCTCATTAAAGCTAACTTTTCTATAAGCTGTTCCATATATTCCTTTTCAACATCCACTAGTACTGATATAGGAATTAACTTGAATGATTGTGCATCATCCAGAGATATTATAACAAGCTCCTCATTGCTAACTGGAGTTATTGTTTGCGCAGGTCCTTTTTCAGTTTCATATGTATAGAGCTTATATGGATGAATAGTTCTTCCATCTAGGTCTCTAAGCTTATATAAGTCATCTGAACTTATTATTCCAACTACCTTAAATGTTCTGTTTAATAATTCTACGTAGTCCCCAAGGCTTACGTTTAGATCTTCAGCTAATATTGATGGAAGAGCTACCTCTCCGCTCTTCTCAGGAATTTTACCATTAGTTATCTTTGTAAGACCTATTATTTCAGCCTCAGAGGTTGAGAGAGCTAGTATCCCGTAAATTTCCTGTTTTAAGCGACCATGTTTTAATATGCCAATGTAGCTGCTTACAAGGAAAGATGAGTATCTTAAGTAGTATGCTCTAACGCCTAGATGCGATTGAATTATGTCAAGGTGTTCATTGGCTATGGCCATAGGCATTCTAAATGTTGCTTCATCTATCCTGACAAGCCCTATGTTTTTTACGAGTACTCCATCGTAGCTTGCCGGATAGGGTTGCTTGTAAGTGACCACACCCTTAAGTGAGGCATATGAAGTGAGAGTTATGAATGCCCACACCATTACGGTCATTGATATTATCGTTAGAGTTGATTGAAGCCTCCTTCTTCTTAGATTCCTCTTCGCAGAGGAAAACATTACTACTAAAGCGCTCCAGAAAGCTATTCCACGGGGGGTAGGCTTCTCTTTTATGATGCTGGGAGCTATCTGAGATAAGCCGAATATTAGAAGAGATGTTGAGATTATGAGGACTATAAGCCAGAGCATGGGATAGAGTCTGAAGCCGGGATAGGTTAGGTAGACTGATATTAGAAATAGTGCTAATAGAATTAGATATATGGTTGTTTGTATGCTTTTCTTCTCAGAAATATAAAGTGATATCGCGGTTGCAGCAAAAGCTATCAATGTAATAATTAAGGGTACTGAGGAGTAGGCTTCGTTATAAGATTCATTAATTATATTAATTATGTTTTCACACGTTGTTCTTATCTCCAATAATCCTACTAGGGTACTGATGTATCTTCCCTCCTTATAATCAACTTTCGCGTTGTTCAGTGCTTGTATGGCTCTATCCAAGTCCTTCCTCTCCATTACTAGATAGAATCCTTTTGTCTCAGCAGTATTTAGCATGCCTGCTGTCTTATTTACAAACAATGCAGCCTCTTCTAGGGCTATTCCTAATGTTTCACGTGATAAATCAACCACATATTTAGCTCCTGCATCCAGCTTTAACGTAATAGAGATATTTTGGCTTATTATCTCGAATCTCTCTTTATATACGATTCTCCATACGCCAGTTATTTTAAGCTTTACTTTCTGCCTTGCTGGTATAATAGCATGATTATAGCTTATGTTTAGGATTTTCATTATAGCTCCAACTGAAGCAGGATAGTTGCCGAACCTTGTAATGTTTCCTCCCTTAGCTTCGGCCTGAAGTGGTATTTCGCTTTCAACTATTTCCATTCCTATGAAATCTGCCGGTCTATCAATGTAGAAATTATAGAAATTCCCCTGCAGTTCCACTGTAGCTCCGGGTAGGAGGGAGAAATTCATATTTCTGACATCTTCCATTAGCTCCTTTGTTACTGTAAATATAGGTACATAATTTAGTTCTCTCGTGTAGGCATAGATCCTATATGTTTGTCCCGGAGTTACTGAAAGATTATAGAACCCGTGGCTGTCGGTTAACGTTACGTATATATCTCTATAATATGTTCCGTAGGCTATAACTACGGCGTCCTTAATAGCTTCTCCGGTTGTTTTATCAAACACATAGCCAGATATGGTTATGTTTTTTATGGGCTGCGAATGAATAGTATTTAGGCTTATAGTTAAGAGTATTAGGAGAAGAAGAATCTTCTTCACTTAAACCCACCTCCTAGTATGGTAGTACCCAGAGAGCTTTTGGAACGAAGTTTAGTGCCACGAATACTACAGCCCATATCGAGAATCCCATCATTATTCCGCTGTAGAATAGGTATGCTGCGTTCGCTACCTCCTCCTCAGCTCCCTTGTATACTTTTGGTAGTATCACGTATCTTACTAATGCGCCTATTAGTTGTGGTATTAGCCCAGCGTAGGCTACGTCGTTTACGGTCATACCAGCAAATACTGAGAATACTAGCCATGGTACTTTAGCTATTATGCTGACTGCGAATAGTATTGATCCTGCAATAAATCCGAGCGTTATGAGGTTGGGTTTAAAGATGTTGTATGATGAATATATGGTTAACCATGTAGCCTTATCTATAACCATTCCTTCCCACTCACTCATTCCAGGATATAGGGCTGAGGGGATGGGAGCAAATGACCAATATACGCTGTAAAGGACTATGCTTACTATGATAGCCGCTATAGTCATGGCTATGTATAGTATTATATAGTCTCTGAATCGAACTCCGAGCTGATAGCATTGCATAAATGTACCTGTCCATCCGGCTGCATTACCTACCGGTATTATATCAGTAAGCATGAGGGGGGATGCAAACCATATCGATAGATTGCTGCCTCCACCTCCTAGTGTTATCACTGCCTCCTTAAGATAAGGTATGGATACAGGCGTGTATCCGGTTATTCCAAGCATGCCTGACCATACGTATGATAGTATGAAAGACATTACCAGCGTTAAGAATAGTATTGGGAAAAGTGGATAGTTCGTTATAGAGCTAATTAAAATGGAAAATAGCGCAGTACTGGCCATGAATGGTATTAATAGAACCCATCCCCCTATCTTTCTCTCCTCACTAATAGTTGTCTTTAATGCTTTAATTAGCTTCTTCGGACGGATTATTACCGGAAGGATACCTAACGCTAATGCGAAGCCAAAGAATATGCTGACCCAGAAGTTAAGCGTGCTATAGTATATTGCATCTCTGGTTATCATTCCTTTAGTCCATCCCCTCAATATTAACCCCGGTGATGGTGGTACATGGCGCCAAAGCCCGTACCTTACTAGCAGGTGGTTTCCAATGAAGTACACAGCGAAAGCTGATATGAACATAGTTAGGGATACGTACCATGGGATAATGAAGCCTTGAAAGAAGCCTAGGGGATATATCGCTAGAGATGCACCGGGAAATGATACCTCAATGAAATAGTTTAAGTCGTACATTGTGAGCGACAGCAATCCTAAGCTATTAAACATGCCTATAATTACTCCCCCCACTAGCGAGAATAGGAATATTCTATAGGCTTTCTTGTACCTTGGATCAGCAGCCTCCCCCAGCGTTGTTAATGCTGTTACGACTGCAGCTTGTACTGGAAATTCCAGTTTTTCTTCGATTACTCTAACTCTGAAGAATAGGTAGCCTAGAGTTAATTCAACAATTGTTGTCACTACCATTGAAAGTATCATTAATGAAATTATTGGTAGCCATGCTGGATGTAATAGTGTCCTCATTCCGGTTTCAACGACGTTTATCGCCTCTGGTGGCGCCCACCATCGTGGTGGAGTTATGCCATACGAGATTCTATATGGGCTCTTTACGAAGAAATATATCCAGGGTATACTCTGGAAAAATACTGCTAGCCCTACTACCCTATCAACTATAGTTATTGCAAAAAGCTCCTGTTTGGTTATAGGATTTCGTGAGAACCTGAATAGTTCAGCCATTATAAGTATGATTATTGTCGAGGAAATTATACCGTATACGTATTGTGTACCTAGGGTGATCCAGCCGAAGAAAGGCCCGAAAGTGAGATTACCCCATATTATCATTGGCTCAAGTATTAACAATGCTAAAAGGAGAGCTAGGATAACTCTCCATGTAAATATGCCTCCTTCCCTACGTATCATCTAGGATTCACCCCCAGATAATACCTTCTTAGCTCTATTGATGTATTTCATACGATCACGATCACCTAAGCTTCTCCACATCAATATCTGGAAACGTACATCCTCTAGGAGGAACCTGTTAGAAATTATCCATCCCGCAAGCGGACCTGTTAGCCGCTTTAGATATAATTCGAAATTATATCCACCCTCTATGCATATCCCCCTTAATATAATTATCTCAGATATTCCCTGATCCCATGGAGCAAGCTGTGCTCTGCTCTTGAGAGCATATACTTCGCGCTTCTCATCAAACTCATATCCTAAATCCAGAATCTGATATTTACCTACCCTCTCGGCTTTCCTATATTCAAAGTATTCTTTTATGAACTCCAGAAATGCTAATGCCTCAATTTTATCGGCCAATCTCAGCGGCAGTGGAATAAACCATTCATCGCCTTTAGGCTTCGTTGGTGGCTTCCACTTCCTCTCTAGTGAAGGCGTAACTAGTCTTGATGCTTTATAGGTAGGATATAGGGCTACCATGAGTATGCTTATGAAGATTATTAGCATTGCTAAAAGTGTTCCAGAGGATGTATAGTTTGAGTATAGGCCTAGAGTCGGTATGTTTAGTATTGAAATTGTGGCGGTAAATAGTAGGCTTAATACGTATCCCAGAACACAGCCCATCACTCCATATACTACCATCTCTACTAGGTATAGCGACGCTATATGTGAGGGAGAAAGACCTATTGCGCTCAGGATCCCTATTTCCCTCATTCTCTCAATGATTGAACCTAATATTGTTGAGAGGAGTACAAGCACGGCTAACGCTATTACGACAATTGCCTCGCCAGTACCTAGTAGCTTTATGCCTGGGTTAATACTCATTCTATAAGTATTCCCGTCTTCGGCAACATATACTATTCCTCGTGTTGCTAGTGCTACTTCTCTAGCAAGTCTCTTTACATCCCCATCCTTAGGCTTCATTACTATGCTTTTAATTCCGGGTGTAATATATAGATACTCTAGCGACACGCCAGAGAATACTGGTATTAGATCCTTCGCTAGCCTATATGGTATGATTATTACGAAATCTCCCTGTGTAGGCTCTCTGTATTGACTTAGCACATAGATCGGAGTTATTTTCATTCTGTCAATATCGCGTAATGTATCTAAATATTTTCCATCGAAAATTCCCTTTACTACTAACTTTATACCGAGAATATCTATAGTGTCCCCCTCTTCGACCCCCATTTTCTTTGCCATATATTCGCTGATAAAACATACCTTATAATCCCATGGGTCAAACCATTCACCGCTAATTAACGCCTTATCTATTCCAGTAAACTCCTTCTCTTCAGGTGAAACAGCTAGTATTCCCCTGACTAAAGTCTTATTTTTAAGATACATTTCACCTCCCGGCGGATAAAGCCACGCCCTGACCGAAATTATGGCTTCATCCTTAAACAGCTGTATAAGAGCCTCAGCTTGATCCAATGGTATTACCTCACCTTTATATAATACGCCGTGGTAGGGTATGTTCTTCAGCGGGGGTATGGGCACAGTTACAGCCGCTGCCGTTATGCTGAGAGATGAAAATGTTAGTGTCGAAAATCCTACAATTATAACGGATATTAGTGTTAATATTGTTCTTAGCGGTCTACGGTTCATATGCCCTAGGCTTAAGTTTACAGCTGCGCCTATCGCACTTGTTCTCTCAAACTCTGCAAAATGAATCCCGATCCTCTCTCTTCTAAGCTCTCTTAGCTGACCGTAACCTTTTGACAATACCATAACTACTGTTATTAAGCCTAGGGTCATTGCTATATAGCCTGCTAAAACCATGAACATGTTTGTAGCTAGCATTGTTGTAGGATGAATTACTATGAATATGAGGTATAATATTAAGGAAGTAGCAAAGAAGAGAAGAGCTTTTTTCTTAGTGCTTGCACGTTCTCTGAAGACTAGGTTTACTAGTAGCCAGGAGAATGGGAGGACTATTAGGAAGTATATTACGGCCATCTGTAGTACATCCATTAAGAAAGCCCTTGTTGCATCATATGCGTTTATGGCATACAATTCGGCCAAGAAAGAACGGATTATGGCTTTACTGTATGTTTTATTCCTTAGGTGGGATCTTGCTAGGGATATTTCCTCTTCAGCTAAGTTGTGGAAGAATAACGCCATAGCTTGAGCAGAAACATTAGCCCATTCGACAGGTGCTAGTCTATACTGGTTTAAGTAGTAGGTTTCCGTGGCTAACCTTAATGGGAAGTAGTGTAACGTTAACTTCTCTCCAGGCTTTAGCATGAAACCGGGTCCTTCCTGAGCTGGTTTATTTATTCCAGCTATTATTCCGTGTGCCTGTACAGTTGCCGCAAAAATTCTCCCTAAGGGGCCAGTAAAAGCGATTATTCTTAGAACTACTAGCTCTACGGGAGTATTAGATTGGACATAGACTACCTCATCAAATAGATCGCTTACATGGGTAAAGGAGTAGGGTTTAATAAGGTAGTGGCTACGTGAATCAAGGGGATAAAGGACGTTTAGTATACCATAGCTTGCGGTAGTTAGTCTGAAGCATGGTATAACTATCCGGCTAACGTTATACGTTAATGATTGAAGTACTTCCATGTCGGTGCTGTATATAATGTTTGTGGCTCTAGTTTCTCCCGGGCCTGAGTATGGGCTATATCCTACTATGTTTCCTCTTTCATCTAAGGAGAATGCTTCAATAAATATCCTGTCATTATATCTTAGGCCCACAAATTCTGCTGTTCCATTTTCATCTGTTATACCATAGGGTAGGTAGGGGAAGAATATTCTTACAGACTCTGGTGATGGAGAAGATAGCATAACCCATACTATAGCGTTTTTGACGGGATAGTATTTAGCAGTCTTTATATCATAGTAGTATATTCTTACTTTTAGTCTACAAAGTCCTAGGTCTGGCTGTATAATTCTCCTATAACTTGGTGTAGCTAAGGGATTCCATCGCTCAATTGATAACAGCTTTGAAATAATAGCCTCAAATACCATTAGCTGTGGACGTAGGTTGACGTAGTCTAGTTTATTATAGGTATCGAGTGGCGTAGTTAGGTATGGATAGTATGACCATGAGGTTCTAAACGCTATTCCAAGACCTCCAGCCATAGTCCAAGGTTCCATGTCAAACATTGCAGGGAAAATATCTCCAGTCGAGGAGAGGAGAGTTAGCAAGGTTAGCCTCAATCCCTGTCCCGGTGGTGCGGCAATTAGGGCGTTTACGAAATTGAACTTTAACCCTGTTTTGCTTGATAATTCTCTTACGGCTTCATCGGCCGTGCTTTTTATCCAGCTATATTTTACAAGCATACCCGACATTGTATCGATGTACCAGTATCCGCATCCAAAGTTTCTTAGAGATAGAGCATTGCCTGCTGTAGATATATCTATGCATATTGCTAGCTTTATCTTTTTCATTATGCCCTTTCCGTTCTCGAGTTCTCTGAGCCTATACTCGGTAAAGTACCTGGCTCCAGCAAGGTACTGCCAGTGTCCTCCCAGTGCAACTATGACAACCGACCTAGGCGGAGGGTTTTCGGATAATACTCTAGCTAATTCCAGAAGTATACCTATGCTTATAGTATCACTTGCCCCGGGAGCAACAGCTGGTACGACCGAAAATGTATCGTAGTGTGCAAAGAAGGCTATATATTCATTTTTCAATCTAGGATCACTACCCTCAATTATTGTCCAGATATTATAGGCTTTTACCTTTTTCCATGTCATCTTGGCGTTTATTGTAGCGTTTAAGCCCTTTTTACACGCTTCAATTAACAACTGTGTCTCATTAAAGTCTGCATAAAGTCTAATGTAGCCTGTGGGTATAGAAACTATCTTATATTCTGAAGCGATTCTCGGTATTAGGCCCTCTCCCTTTCCTGTATTAACGAAAATTATGGCTTTAGCTCCGAGCATCGGTAATAGACGCCAATTCCATGAGCTGAAATAATCTATTAATACTATGCTCCCGTTAATCTCCTTTCCATCAAGCTCCTCTAATTCTCCTTTCCCCACATATACAAGCTTACCGGTGACATTAAACGCGTTTCCCACGTCAATGCCTGTTGGAAATAGCATATGTAAGGTTAGTTTAGTTTTATTTTCGTCGGAAAGAGTTAAGTATGCATATTCCTCTATTGGTACGACGACTTCGTATTCCTCAATCTTTACGTTTAGACCCAAGGATACTAGATAGTTGTATATGTATTGCGTGGCATTATAGTACCCTGGATATCCTGTAAATCTTGATCTCAAGCTAGAAAGATAACTTACATGTTTATCTATAGCGTTAATGTTGAGCGAGGGTATATACCAGCTGGACTGGGGTTCTGCCAACAAGAGAGGAACATATACCGTAAGTATTATAACCGTGACTATGAGTATAAGGGAAAACTTAGCCAATTTTACCACCGTATAGGACTATTTTATAAATATTATTTTCTAATGAGATCAGGTCATAGGAAAACATTAGAACGTAAACTGATAGTGATAATAATGTTAAGATGATAATTAATGATAAAAATGCTTTTTTCTCTAAAATCAACCCTTTTCACCCGTATTTCATGATCACCCTCTATATGCCCTTAACATAAATATAAACATTTTTTATCATTAATTATATAATTAGTAATAAAAAAATAGGAAAAATGTTTAGGGTAATTGAATACCATACCATCTTAAGCATAGGTACGTTCTTCTGAATACTGATGCAAATGTGAAGCCAGAGAGGAAGCCGACACATATTGGTACTACGTATTTCTCGTAGGGTGTTGAGCCGTAGACTTTTAGTATTATGTACTTAATTATCCATGCTATAAGTACTGGGAATGCTCCGCCAGTTGCTGATTCTATTATTCCGAAAGATGTACCTACTACCACTCCTACTGGATTTATGAATGCTAGTACTGGTACGAAGGTTCTTATTAGAAGTAGCACGGCCACTAATACTATTCCGATACCCCATCTTAATGCCTGCTGTTCAACCGGTATTCTATATAGCATCCATCCTTGTGGATCGACTATTCTTGGGTCATCTATACCCCAGTCAACAATGAACCACTTTACGTAGCTTGGTATGTTATTGAAGCCTACGGAAAAGACTAGATTTATCATGTAAAGGAAGACTACTATCACTACTACGATTGTTGATATGAAGCCCACAATGAATATGCCCTTTGAATCGGTCTTTGTATCTGCTCCAACTCTATATGCCATCATTGCGTTTAGTAATGTTTGCGATGTATTGCCGTTGCATCCCCATGTTTCTATTGTTGCATATGACATGAACATCGTCGTGAAACAGTTAGGGTCTACTGAGCCTAGGTCTGTTACATAGAAGAGGTTTGCAGCTGTCCATGGAATTACTAATGCATCGTATTCACCGTGCATTGAAAAGATTCCGAACTCTGCGTATATCCTAGCGTATCCTAAGAACCATATGATGACTATTATTGGTAATATAAATGCTGACCATGGATTTGCTCCCATAGCTATGAATAATCCGAATAGCATTATGAAGCCCAGTAATGCTAGTATGTATGCTAGCGTATAGCTTAATGGCTCAGATGGTTCTCTTGGAGCCCTCTTAAGAGCCGAGTTTATGGTGCTTCTAATATACTTCCATGTCAGTATTAGTGGTATTATTCCGAGTCCTATTACTTCTCCAAAGTATACGTTTCTTAGCGATAACTCTGAGCTCCATACAATCCAGCCCATTGCGTTATGCATTGTCCCTGGATCAGTAGGTAACATGCCTGTATAGTAGAGTATTATTGGTAGAATGAAGTAGATGATGTACCATACTACCCATATTGAGAAAAGTACGTCTAGTGGTAAAATCAGGAATAGTGTTATCCAGTTTGGTGATATGCTTATTAGCGGATAGCTTCCAGGTAATACTTGATCTAAGCCGAGGTTTGCCTTAAAGTCTGTTCTTACGTAGTTATGAAGCATATGCCAGTCTATCCATCCATACCAAATAGTGAGTATATGTGGCAGTCTCCATAGTATTCCGGCTATAAAGCCTATAAATAGCATCTTTAGTAGCGTCCTATTCTCAGGCTTTGATCCGGAGGATACCGTTATGAGTGTTGTGTAAAGTGTTGCCTCGGGGAAGGGTAGTCTCTCGATTTCTATCCATTGTTTCCTTAGAATAGCTGAAATACCCATAAACATTACGAATAGGCCTATGTAGAAGGTAAGCCACATTGATATGGGTCCGGAAATCGCACCCCACGGCGTGGGAGCTCCATCAGCAGCCATGGAATAGATCTCTGGGCTTGGCATCCACCATATACTTGGTCTTAGATGAGCAAGAGCATCGTATCCTCCATGCGATAAAGCAAAGAATAAACCTACGCTCGGCCAATAGAAGAACCATCCCCACGCTGTACTGAGTATAACGGCGGAGAAGAGCATGGCGAATTCCTTTTCATTTAGGTATATTCTTTTACCTATTTTTACTGATATGAATCTTAGTAGAAGGTTTATGACCGCGAGTATAAATACGGCTGGCAATACTCTTATGACCCTTGGAATTAAAGTTGTCCATCCCCATCCTGCACCTGTATAATCTATTGACCCTAGCCATCCAGTTACGCTTGCAAGGTAGGGTGCATAGGTACCCCATATATTGAAGAAGTTAATTGCTAACGAGACTATTATTGCTATAATAGTCATTGTTACAATGGTAAATTTGGATATTGCCACTTCTGCCTTCTCCTCGGCCACTAGAACTCACCTCAAATAACTTAGAGATTTCAAATTATTTAAGCTTTTAGGAAAACCTTATATATCAGAAAGAGAAAAAGTGCTACTTCAATATGTATTAAATGAGTTATATGCATCCTTTAGAATAATTGTGCGATTATAATGCTTAGCTAAGATACCATTAATTAAAACTTTTGATATTATTGCATATATTCTTTACATACACCAAATGGCTTATAGGATTTACTAGCTAGCTCTCTTATTGCTTTAACACATGCTTTTTGAAGCTGCCTTGCCCTTTCCTCGGGTAGGGCATCGTAGGTAAATGTTCCGGCACCCCACTCTATTCCAGCTGCGTATTTTACTTTCTCTTTATCTCTGTTTGGGGGATAGAATTCTATATGCATATGATAGAATGAATAATCTTTTCCATCGGTTGGTTTTTGATGTATTGCCATTATGTAGGGTAAACTCGTGTCAAATAGCGTGTTGTAAGTTTTGGTGGCGACTTTAAGTACGTCTGCCAAAGCATATCTTTCCTCATCTGATAACATATTCAGGCTTTGAACGTGCCTTTTGGGATAAATGTGGGTTTCATAAGGCCACATTGCAAAGAAGGGTAGGAATTGTATGAAATGATCGTTTTCGTATATTATTCTTTTTCCAAAGTCCTTTTCAAGCTTGATTACGTGACAAAATAAACATATTCCTCTCTTGCTCCAGAACTTTTTCGCATTTTTCAGTTCTCTTTTAATCCGCGGAGGTATGAAAGGTAGTGCATATATTTGAGAGTGGGGATGATGGAGAGATACTCCTATTGCAGCTCCCTTATTTCTGAATTCAAATACGTACTTTATTTTAGGGTCTGAGCCCAGCTTGACGAATCTCTCCGCTAGTACGTCGATGAATTCCTTAAGGTTATTAATCTCGATATCACAGAGATCCCCTTCATGCATTGGTGTTTCAACTATTACCTCGCAGTAACCGTAGGCTGGCTTAACCATATATATACCGTGGCTTTCGATAGATGTTTGGGCATCCGTCCTTAAAGCGGGGAACCTATTAGGCAAAACTTTAATCTTCCATCCATATCCTGTTTCCTCAGATCCTGGGCAGAATGGGCAGGTTTTTGGCCTCCATGGACGCGTTTCTCTCTTTGAAGCAACTATTATCCACTCTCCCAGTATAGGATTCCATCTTAGTTCATTTGCCATTTACTTCACCCCAAGCTCTTTCACTAAAGCTCTTGCAGTTAATTCTACTGCTTGTCTACTGTTATATCTCGGCCTCCATCCGGTGTTCTTAAGCTTCTCTATGCTTAACTGCATAAACTTAACATCGCCCTTCCATCCCCTTCCGCCATTCACTCCACCAGTTGTATAGAATTTAACGTTCGACAGTCTCATCGCCTCCACTACTATTTTAGCTATTTCGAGAACTGTGATGCTATCGTCCGATCCTATGTTAAAAGCATCAAAGCCTTTTTTATGTTTACGCCATATATGCAGTGTTGCGTCAACAGCGTCATCTATGTATAGATACGATTTCCTTTGGGTTCCATCTCCTAGTATTTCAAGTACACGCGGGTTTTTCTTTAGTTTGTTAATGAAATCGTAGATTACACCATGTCTTAGTCTTGGACCTACAATATTAGCGTACCTTAATGCTAATCCTTTAAAGCCGTATATATGGGCATATGCTGATATTAGGGCTTCACACGAAAGCTTTGATGCTCCGTATACTGATATAGGCTTAAGTGGAGCATAATCCTCGGGCGTAGGTATTACTGTTGCATCCCCGTAGACTGTAGAAGAGGAGGCGAATACTATGTCCTTAATGTCCAATTTTCTCATAACTTCGAGGACATTAAATGTTCCAAGAATATTATTCTCAAAGTGCTCTCTAGGTATTCCCAGCCTAACTTCGGGATTAGCTGCAAAGTGGAAAATGGCCTCGCATTCTGCTGCTGCTTTAAGAATATCTCCACTTCTTCTTATATCCCCCTTTATAAATTTGAAAGCCCTGCTTTTTAAGGCGCTACTAAGATTTTCCATTGTGCCAGCCGATAGGTTGTCTAAGCATACAACCTCGTATCCTTCAGCTAGGAATCTATCGACTAGATGACTTCCTATGAATCCTGCTCCGCCTGTAACAAGTATCTTCACGAGATCGCCTCTTTAAACTTTATTGTGGGATTAATCCACAATGCATGGTCATAGTGCGGTGTTTTAAGAGAATCCACCATTAACCCCAACTTAATTCTTCGG
>Ga0209410_1000821_pt1 | contig 14707 bp, 14 predicted proteins | sample Mar14436cmmetaG_FD_184135 | JGI IMG/M metagenome (GOLD analysis project Ga0209410, IMG submission 184135) | Marine hydrothermal vent microbial communities from Guaymas Basin, Gulf of California to study Microbial Dark Matter (Phase II) - Marker... ... | reverse complement strand
CCAAACTTTATTAGTATGTTACCGTTCTCCCATTTTATGGCGGGAGGTTCAGCCTTGAAACTCGACATCATATTGTCAGGAGGCCTCGTCGTCGACGGCACCGGAAATCCGTGGTTTAAGGCCGACGTCGGCGTCAAAGACGGGAGGATAGTTAAGGTTGGGAAGCTCAAAGGATTCAAAGCCGAAAAGGTTATAGACGTGAGGGGCCTCGTTGTGGCTCCAGGCTTCATAGATATGCACTCCCACTCAGACCTAACGCTCTGGGTGAACCCGAAAATCGACAACAAGATCAGGCAGGGAGTCACAACCGAGGTTGTGGGAAACTGCGGAACATCACCTGCACCCCTCAAGGGAGAAGCCCTGAAGGAGGCTGAAAGGTTTATAGAGAGCCTCCCAGGAGGGACGGGGAAAAAACCGAACTGGTCTACGCTGGCGGAATACCACAGGAGGCTTGAGGAGCAGGGGGTGCCAGTAAACGTTGCAGTTCTCCTAGGCCACTCAACGATCAGGATGTGCGTTATGGGATGTAAGGGAGGCCCTCCCACAGGCTCCGAGATGGATGAGATGAAAGCGCTCGTCGCCCAAGGCATGGAGGAGGGGGCCTTCGGAATCTCCACGGGCCTCGTCTACGCCCCCGGATGCTACGCCGAGACCTCTGAGATAATTGAACTCGCAAGAGTCGTGGCTGAGTATGGCGGAATCTACGTCACGCACATGAGGAATGAGGGGAACCACCTCTACGACGCCCTCAGGGAAGCCATCAAGATAGGTAAATGCGCCGGCCTACCCGTCCACATCTCACACCACAAGGCCGCAGGCAGACTGAACTGGGGAAAAGTCAAGGTCACCCTCAAGATTATGGAGGATGCACGCCGGAACGGCGTGGACATCACATGCGACGTCTACCCATACACTGCCGGATGTACGTGGTCCCTATCCCCAGTGCTACCCAACTGGATTCTGGAGGGCGGGGTTGAAGCCATGATCGAGAGGTTGAGGAACCCGGAGGTCCGGGAGAGGATAAGACGCCAAGTTCGCGAGGGCGTCGGGGTTTCACCTCTCTTGGAGCTTGGGGAGTGGGATTCCATAGTTATTGGCGCTGTCAAGACCGAGAAGAACAGGAGGTTCGAGGGGAAGACCCTAGCTGAGATAGCCGAGATGAGAGGCGTCGACCCCCTTGACTGCATATTCGACCTCATAGTCGAGGAGGAGGACGAGATAACCAGCTTCTTCTTCACCATGAACGAGGAGGACGTCCACTACGTGATCAAACATCCTCTCTCGATGATAGGGTCGGACGCCGTTCCCCAAAGGAAGAGCGGTCTAGTCCACCCAAGGTGTTACGGAACCTTCCCAAGGGTCATCCGCAGATACGTCAATGAAACCCGAACCCTCACACTGGAGGAGGCCATCCGAAAGATGACCTCCGCGCCGGCTCAGAGGCTCGGCCTGAGGGACCGAGGACAGATAAGGGAGGGCTTCTGGGCGGACATAACCGTCTTCAACCCCAGAACGATCCGGGACGAAGCGACCTACGAGGACCCGTACAGATACCCTGTGGGAATAGAGTACGTCCTCGTTAATGGGACGGTGGCCGTTGAGGAAGGCCGATACAACGGCTCCTTGGCAGGTAAGGTCCTCAGAAAGGAAACGGAGAAAACCGCGGCTAGCTAACTCCCGGTTTAGAGATAGCCCTTAAATCTTTGAAGCATCCTCTTGTTTGGAGGCGACATGCTTGGGCGGCCTCAAAGCGTTTGTGTTGACCGACCTCCACGGGAGACTCTCCGTCTCCAGAGAGATGGCTTACAGGGCTGAGGAGGAGGACGCGGACCTCGTTGTCCTCTGCGGAGATATAACCCACTTCGGCTCGGTGCAGACCGCGAAGGCCCTCCTCTCACCCTTCATCGAGTCTAGGCTACCGTTAGTCTTCGTCCCCGGAAACTGTGATCCTCCCTCCTTGGTGGGGGTCGAGATCGGTGGAGCCGAGTGCATCCACGGGTCACGTAGATTCTTTGGAGACGTAGTCTTCGTGGGGGTTGGGGGAAGCCCCTACACCCCCTTCAGAACCCCCTTCGAGATGGATGAGGAGACGATCATGGATGTCTTGAACAGGAGCGTCGAAGGCTCCTTGGAGGGTTACAGGGTTGTCCTCGTCTCGCATACTCCACCCAAAGATACACGGTTAGACCTTACCCTTTCAGGAGTCCACTGCGGGAGCTCAAGCGTTAGGAGGTTCATCGAGGAGAAGAAGCCGTCCCTCGTCCTCTGCGGGCACATCCACGAAGCCATGGGCGTAGACCGTATCGACGGAACCCTCCTCGCGAACCCTGGACCGGCTAGGGACGGAAACTACGCGTTGGCCCGCATCGACGGAGAATTGGAGGTCGAGCTGAAACACCTATAAGGAAGAAAAGATTTTAAAGAAGCCGCATGTAATTGGGTTCTTCGCGGTGAGTGACCGATATGCCGTTCAAGAAGGGCGACTTCATCCTCATAGACTACGTGGCCAAGGTTGTGGAGACAGGCGAAGTATTCGATACAACGATCGAGGAGGTCGCTAGGAAGGAGGGAATCTACAGGGAGGGAGCCCTCTACGAGCCTATGCTCGTGGTTGTGGGTGAAGGCTGGGTTCTGAAAGCCTTAGATGAGAGTCTAATGAAGCTCGAGCTCAACAAGAAGGCCAATATTGAGATACCTCCAGAGAAGGCCTTCGGGCTCAGAGACCCCGAGAAGGTAAAGCTCTATCCCCTGAGGAGGCTGAGAGCCAAGGGGATAAGGCCCCAAGTAGGCATGCGAGTGGAGGTCGACGGCCGCTTGGCGACCATCAGAACGATAGGTTCAGGTAGGGTTCAGCTCGACTTCAACCCTCCGCTGGCCGGGAAGACCATAGCCTACGAGGTAACCGTGAAGAAGCTCCTCGAGACTGAAGATGAGAAGATAAAGGCCCTCGTCCACCGGAGGATACCCAGCGTCGAGATCGAGAAGTTCAAGATAGACATCGGAGAGAACGAGGTGACGATCACCATTCCCGAGGAAGCCTTCTACGTGGAGGGGCTCCAAGTCTCAAAGAGGGGGATATGGATGGACATTCAAAAGTTCTTCCCAGAGAAGAAGACCCTGAGGTTCGTGGAGGTCTTCACGAGCGAACCCTCAGGAGGCGAACCCTCCTCAAGGGAATCCTCAACCGGCACTTGAGGCTCCCGTCGACCTCCAGTATCTGGGAACGATCCCCATTCTTTAGTCCCTCCGGAAAGCAGAGCCTGTAGTTCTCGCAGTCATCTTCCGTGCATTCCGGGTTTTTGAAGGAGATTATAGCCCCCTCGATCGCGGAGCCGGATGGAATGGCCGCCTCGACCTCCGACTCCGTGACCTCGACGACCACCATCTCCATGCCGTACGCCTCACAGAAGAGCGTCTTCTCACGCACCCCAACGATCTTGTAGATGCGCCCAGGCTCCAAGTTCTCGATGCACACTCTACGGTACTGGCAGCCCTCGCATTTGGGGGTACCTCCCTTATGGAGAAACCTCATCCCCAGCTTGGCTTGGCCGGGCCCTATCAGGGTGATTATCGGTCTCCTCTCCCTTTCCAAGTTCTCTCCACCCCCTAAGCCTCTCTGGCTTATTCTATAACGCCGGTCTTCTTGGCGACACGTTCAGCCAGTTCGGGGGTTAGAGGCTTCTCGTTCAGTATCGTGTACCTTTCCGGCCTGATCTTACCGGCCAAGGTTAACGCCTTGATTATGTATTCCGGCTCTATCCCCAGCTCCTCAGCCGTAGTTGGAGCCCCAACCTTCTTCAGAACGTCCCTGATGGACTTCCATCTCATTCTGTGGAGGAAAGCCATCATCACTGTTCCAACGCCGCACTGCTCGCCGTGCATGGCAGGTTTAGGCGCGACCATGTCTAAGGCGTGGCTGAAAAGGTGTTCCGAGCCGCTGCACGGCCTGCTGGTTCCGGCTATACCCATGGCGACCCCGCAGCTGACTAGGGCTTCTAAGAGGACTCGGACTCCCTCCTCGTTTCCAGGCTCGATTAGGGCAGCGTTCTCACTTACGTGTCTAGCGCTCATGAGGGCCAAGCTGGCCGTGTACTGGGCGTAGTACTCCTTCAGCCTCTTATGGGCGAGTATCCAGTCGCGTGTAGACGTGAACTTCGCGACGACGTCTCCGCATCCGCTCGCGATGAAACGGTAGGGAGCCCGGATTATGATGTCGGTGTCGGCGATTATCGCGATTGGGGACTGCGCCATTATGGAGTACGGTCTTTTGAGGCCCTTTATGGACGCGAAGGGGCTCGCCATCCCATCATGGCTGGCCGTCGTCGGAACGCTTATGAAGGGTACTTTCTGGCGTGCAGAACTCAGCTTGGCTACGTCGATCTTGGTTCCTCCTCCAACCCCCAAGACAACTTGGGGCTTAACCTCCTTGATGACCCTCTCCACGGCTTCGACATCCCTTAAGGTTGGGGTCTTCGAGGTGACGATCGTATGGTTGACCTCGAAGCCCTCATCCTCAAGTATATCCATGATTACGCGGCCAGCTATCCTAACGGTTTTCGGCCCAGTTATCACGAGGGCGGACTTGGAGAACCCTAACCTCTTACAGAGGTCTCCGACCAAGTCTAAGATTCGGCTTCCAACGATTATCTCCCGGGGGAGTTGCATCCGATGGAGACTTCTCATCGACGTAACCCAGCTGAGGGCAACAATTCTCCCTAATTATTTTATAGATGGTTATAAAACTTCCTTCTTTGACTCTCGACCAGAAGCTTCGAGTCCTTGAGCGGGGTTGCCAACTTGGGATTTCTTATACTCGTTGATGGGTTTACATGGAGTTTTCAGAAAGGAACAATATAAATCTAATAGTTCAACAGTAGAGGTTTAACCCGCCTAAAGACGAAAGACCCTCCGAACTCTCATCCTTCAAGGTTTCCGGGTGCAGTTATACGTAGAAGGCCTCTTCAGGGGTTCTTCTGGAGGACTTTCTCCTAGCCTTCTCGGCTTCTAGGCTCTTTCTGGCGCCGATCTGAGTTATCTCCACATCGTACTTTAGGAAGTCCTCAACGAACGAGGTTATCTTTTTGTTCATCTCTTCGAGCTCTTGGAGGCTGAAGCTCGCCATTATGTCCGGGTTGTTCACCCAGTTCACCCAGCCTAAGAGGCTTCTCTGGAGAGCGTAGAGGGCGAACCTCATTGACTGAACTATGTCGAGGCGGTCCTTGTCCTTCTTTTCGGAGAGTCTACGGAGCCGCTCTAGGAGTCTCTCACACGTCTGAACCCAAGTCTCACCCAACGTGTTCACCCCTTTTTTGATCACCTAGAGATGTAGATTGGTTGCAATCAACCTTACCAGAGGCGGAGATGTTATTTATCCCTTTTGGTCTCGGACTTTTTAAGGGTGTGAACGGTTTTTAAAAGCCGTAGATTATGCGGAAGTCCTTGAACTCTCCGGTCGGCTTCTCCCACGTAACCTTCACATCTCTGACTATGGCGCCTGGAGGACCCTTCCTGCAGAAGGATATCATGGCCTCAACGTCGCTCTTCTCCCCCTCGAAGACGGCTTCAACCCTGCCGTCAGGTAGGTTCCGCACCCAGCCGGTCACGTTCCGTCTACGAGCGTTCCGCATGGTCTCGTACCGGAAGAAGACCCCTTGAACGAGCCCGCTCACATAGACGTGAGCCCTAACCTTCAAGGCTGAAACAGCCTCCAAACAACAAAACTACGAAGAAGACAGGGAAAATTAACCTTTACGCTCTAACCCTTCATCTGGACTACGCTTTCAAGACGACTCTGCGGAGATTGCAGGCTCAGCTTAGGGTGAGACCTACCCTTTTTCAGGATACCCTCTTAAACCTTATGGTTCCCTCCGAGAGTTCCACGTCGTACACTTGGTTGACCTCGAACCTCACACCTAAATCCTCGTATTCATGCTCCCTCAAGAAGAGGATGATCTTCGGAACCGTGAAGCTCGACTGTAAACCGAAGATCGGTAGTTGTCTTTGCAGGACCTGCACCACCTCTTGAACCATTCGGGCCTCTTCCGTTGGGGGTCTTATTGGGAACTTGGGAACCACGGCTTCCTCAACGAGCTCCACGCGCTTCCCTAGGTCTCCCTCCGGGCTCTTTATCGACTCAATCTTATGAACCCTAACCCTCACCGCTCCGCCCTCCACATTCATCCATCCTGTCCGGACCAAGTTGCCCATTCGGTCTTAAAAGGATAGCTAAAAGTGGACGGCCCCTCAGTTGCGGCGCATATCTTTTAAATAATCTTAGTCTGATAGGTGTTATTCCCGAAGTTTTACTCGTCCAATCTTGCCAAGTTTCTGAAAAAATGTTCCGACGGAAAAACCTGCAAAGCGGCCGAAATTTACATGAAAATCTCAATTATTCAGTAAAGCATGTATAACCATTAATATGTGAAGGTGGCGTCGATGAAGCTCGTGACAGTTATGCTTCCGGAAGCCTGTCTGGAGGGGCTTGACGAACTCGTTAGGATGAACCTGTACCCGAGTAGAAGCGCGGCTATTAGAGCTGCGGTCAGAGACCTGCTGAAGAGAGAACTCTGGAATGAAACACTTTTATCTCTCAGAACCTCCTCAATACTTGGGGCTAACCGATGAGGAGACCCGTTGCTGAGGACAACATTAATGACTGAAGGACGGACGCCTGAGGAGGCCGCCCCTTAACCTCTTTTATCCAATCTCGGAAGGATTTTCAGAACACGCTCTCTAAGGGATTTAGCGGCTTCACACGGATCGTCCGCTAAAACTATTGACCTCCCAACTATTAGGTATCTCGCTCCAGAGGATACAGCGGACTCAACCGAGCCTCCTTGAACCCCGACTCCGGGAGAGTATATTGGAACCCGACGCTCCAAGACGGCGTGGACCTCCCTTATCTTCTCAGGGTATGTTGCTCCTACCACGGCTCCGTCGGCGCCCCAAGAGAGAGCCTTCTCAGCGAAGACCACGTATTGGGGCTTGACCACTCCAGCGGCCGGATCGTAAACTCTCTGGCCGTAACCTTCGGGGGCGGCCTTGTGGCTCATGTAGACGAGGATGATCACCCCCCTCCCAGCCTTCCGGGCTACCTCGAAGACAGGTTTGAGTCCTCCCTCCCAGCCCACTAGGGGGTTCGCCGTCACCGCGTCGAAGCCTGCTTTGAAGTACTGCTCGGCGATTACGCGGTTCGTGTGCCCCACATCGTTGATCTTACAGTCCATGATTGTGGGCAAGCCTAGGTCTTGGGCGGCCTCCAGTATCTTTGCGACTCCCCCGAAGAGCCCTAACGGTAAGACTAAGTGACGGTTTATCTTCAGAGCGCAGATATACCTGTAGGTTTCTTCTAGAACCCTCATGCTCTTGGAGAGGAGGCTCTCCGGTTCTTCGGGGGTAAGGTCCAAGGCCAGTATTATGTTGGACCCTCTAGTCCTCGAGGACTCCTCGATCCTCTCTTTGAATGTTGCTTCTCCCAAGAGAGTTCCTCACCTTCCAAGATTAGATGTCGATCATGGAAGAAGCTTTCTGCCTCCGCAGAACCTAGTGATGAGGTTCAAGGATTCCTCAATGGCTAGTCTAAGCCTCTCCTCGCTTATACCCGGGACGCCGCAGGCGATTAGGAGGGCTGACCGGGTTCTCTCCGTGATCTTTGAGTCGTCCGAGTCTCTGTAGGGGTAGACCGCGACGAGCTTCGCTCCGTCCGAGATCACGACCTCGCCTCCCTTAAGTGTAACCGGCTTGGGCATGCCTATCCCCATGAACCTCTCGCCTTCAACGGCGAAACGTAGGGTCAGCGGGCCGGAAAGCTTCGCGGCGTCGAAGGCGGCTATGGCGACCTCCGTCTTAACTGAAGCTACGTTGTAAGCGTCCACTAAAGTGTTGATGCGCGGGATAGGTCTGCCGTGCAGAATCCTCCTTATGAGGGCCTCGGCGGCCGGCCGCGTCTTGGTGGGGTCAACCCCTATCCTCCAGAAGAAGTCTCTGTAAGCCCTGAAGGTCTCCCCATCCTTGAGCGAGGAGAGACTGTAACTCTGCCTGACACGGCTGGAAATCTCCTCCTTAAGCCTCTCAAGTTCAGGGTCAGCAGGCTTCACCTTCACATCGTCAACCCTTCCGGAGACCACTTTGAGGCCCGGGAAAGCGTCTCTCAGTTTGGGATCGATCCTTACCGACATCCCTTTAACCACCTATCCTCAAGATGAGATAATACCATGAATGGAAGAAAAATTATAAAAAGGTAGAGCATAACGTTGAGGATTAGAAAATTAAGGAATAAGGTCGTTCGGCTTTTGATGAAGGATGAGGCATCCTTCAATAATAAAATGGACGAATCTTTCCAGATTTCTTCTTTGCGGGTAGAAATGCTTATCTTAATTTTATGTCTATCAATCTTTTCTGCACCCTTTCAGAGTTTCGTGATGGATGGTGAAAGTGTGGATACAAACATGGAGAAAGCGAGTTTTCTCAACGCAAATACCGCCGCGGAGACTATTCAGACGTATAAGGACCCAGAACTGAGAGAACCTGCGGACATCTTTCCGGACGGGAGCCCTGTCTTCTTAACGGTCTCAGATGGGAAGAGCAGGGGAGGCGTGAAGATGGGGGAGGTCGAAAATGCACGGGAGAGAATCAGCGTAGTCCTCTACGATGACGGAACATACCCGGACAGGGTCGCCGGCGACGGCGTCTACACGGGTTTCTTCCGTGTTACAACTATGATGACTACCAGTTTCCCCCACGACCCCGACCGGCCGCACATCGTCAACTGCATAAACTTGAATGTGGGCGAGGCGGCGGTCATAAGGGTTGACTTAGACGGTGACGGGGTTCCAGGAGTCAAGGAGGTGAAGCTTACAACGATATTTAATGTAAGGGCCTTGGCGGTCAAAGGCTCTTCAGCCGTGATCCTCTGGACTACCAGTAGACCCGGCTCATCCTACGTCGAGTACGGGCTCGACGAGAAATACCAATACCGCTCATACGTGGATGAGACCCCTAGGCTTCACCACCGAATACTCCTCAGCGGACTTGAGGAGAACACAACGTACCATTACAGGGTTGTATCCGTAGATGTGTACGGGGAGAAACATGTCTCCCCCGACTACACCTTCACAACGAGAACTAGGTCGGAGGTCGAGGCCTCAATAAGGGAGTCTAGAACCAACCACGACTTACCCAAAACCTATTATGTCAAACCGGACGGAGACGACAGTTTCGACGGGTTGACCGTGGAGACGGCTTGGAGACACATCAGCCACGCCGTTCAGGTGGCCGAGGCCGGCGACACAATATACGTGCTGGACGGCGTGTACTTCGATGAGCACATAACCTTCACAAAGAGCGGGTTAGACATAGCTCCTATAAGGCTTCTGCCTCTAAACGGAACGCCTACGCTCAACGGGGTCGACGGGGACGGCGTAGCCATAACCTTGAAGAACTGTAGCCACGTGGAGATAGCTGGGTTGAGGATAGTAAATTATGGAACCGGAATAATGGGCGAGGGGACTCTCCGGCACATCTATCTTCACGACTTCGAGATAGAGAACATGGGGAATGACGGGATAAACCTAGACGGAGTATCCGTTCAAGAGTGCAGGATCACAGACTTTAAGATCGCCAATGTCTCCCTCTCCGGTGATGAGTGGAAGGCGATAAGGCACTGCGCCTACAGAGGATACCCTGCAACATCCTCCTATAACGTCGAGATCACCAATTTCACAATCATCAACTCCTATGGCGAGGCCGTCCACTGGCGCGACGTCGAGAGACTCCACATACATGACGGACTAATAAAAGATACACATGCGTCAGACGGACTCAGACTAGCCCTCTTAACACATTGCTCTTACGTGGAGAACGTTAAGGTTGTAAAGACGGGATGGCACGGGATAGCCATTCACGATTGGACCGAAGGCCATCATCCATGCTATAATAACGTCATAAGAAACTGTTATGTTGAGGGGGCTTACCACGGGGCTATAGACCTCCACTCGGGCACCTTCAACACGGTTGTAGAGAACTGCACATTAGTGGGTCCACCCTACACGGTTGGGATATACTTCCACAATGTAGGTGCCGGTCTATTGGCTAGGAACAACGTCGTCAAGAGGATGTACCGCGGCTTATGGGCCGCTGGCCACGGGGTAGGCGATACCGTTGAGAGATACGAGGTTAGGAAGGCCTACTTCGTAAATAACACGGTTTATGACAATACGCAGTATAGTGGAGGCGACGGGGGAGACGGAGGCATACTGGAGGATGTAAAGTTCATAAACAACACCTTCATCAACTGCTCGACGGACTCCAGATACTTTAACTTAATGTTCTGGTACACTAAGGACGTATTCCTGAAGGGTAACCGTTTCATATCACCAGCTCACCCCGAGAACCCCCAAATCCAGCTGAAGTACTGCACAGGCAAGGTGATTATTGAAGACCTAGGAGACGAGGTAACGAAGATAAACTTAGTAGATAGCGTAGCCGATGTGAGGTTCAGCCAATGCACAGTCTTCACGGCGTACTCCACTCTGCGCGGGAGTCTTGGGACGATCTCCTACCAAGAATACTCAGGATTCAGAGCCGGGCCAACGGAACTGTTGACGATCCGGAAATACAACATGACCGCTGTACCTTCAAGAGGCATGGTAGAGGTAACGGTTAAGAGGTATGAACTCTCCCATCCGCGGATAGGAACTCTAATAGAGTTTGAGGCGAAGACGGCTGACAGGAACAATGTGGTTTTCAGAGTGGGCGGATTAATCCCCTCAAAGCCCTACATCATCAAGGTTGACCGGAAGTTGCTGGCTGAGATGGAGGCCGACCGGTCAGGCTACTTAACGTTTAATAACTCAGAATGGCCTAAGCCGAGGGTCTTCACAGTCGAGTCGGCTGAGAAACCTCCGACCGGGGCGATCTCAGGAACCGTTAGAGATGAGAGCGGAGCACCCATTAGAGGAGCAAACGTTGAGGTTAAGGGGTTCGAATCAACCATCACGGATGAGGCGGGCAGATATGTGGTTAAGGGTCTACCAATCGGAGAGTACGAGGTTACGGTTTCAGCTAAAGGTTACGAGACAGCGTACCGAAGCGTTGTCGTGAACATTAATCAGACAACTGTAGTGGATTTCACCTTGAGGAAAGCACAGCAATACGGCTCTTCACAGTACGTAGCTCTAGCATTCACCGTTGTAATAGCAATATTGATCTTACTCGCTTTGAGAAGACGGAGATGTAGCATCCCGTAGTATTCCCGGGAGCACAACCAGCGAACCTCAACGAACCCCCCAGGGGGAATTCCATACGTCCTTTGCTCTTTTCGCTGGGGGCGGGGATGCTCTTACCCTTTCAGCTCTTCTCCTAAGCGTGTGAAGAACCTTTCTATCTTCTCGGCGGCCTCTGAGAGTATGTCGAGGCTTGTGGCGTATGAGATTCGCAGGTGGCCCTCCCCATACCTGCCGAAGACTCTCCCCGGGGTTGTGCAGACGCCTTCCTCTCTGAGAAGCCTCTTACATAACTCTACGCTCGGCATCTTTACGGAGTACTTTGGGAACGCGTAGAATGCCCCCTTCGGGTTCTGACAGCTCAACCCCAGAGTCTTGTTCAGCCTCTCAACTATGAACCTTCTGCGTTTATCGTACTCCTTAACCATCTCCTCGACGCATTCCTGCGGCCCCTTCAGGGCGGCTATCCCAGCCTTCTGGACGAAACTGGCTGGACAGGTCGTTGTGGTCTGCTGGATTCGGTTGATGGCGTCCACGATCTCCCTGTCGGCGACTGCGTACCCGAGCCTCCACCCGGTCATGGCGTACCTCTTGCTGAAACCGTTGACGAGGATAACCCTCTCCCTAGAGCCTGAGAAAGACGCGGCGCTCTTGGCTTCCACCCCATCGTAAGTGATGCAGTCATATATCTCGTCCGAGAGGACTAGCAGGTCGTGGTCAGCGGCCAAATCCGTTAAGGCCTTAACCTCATCGGGGCTCAGGACTCCCCCAGTAGGATTGTTGGGTGAAGAGAAGAGGATCATCCTCGTCTTCTTGGTTATGCTCTCCTTGAGTCTCTCCTCGTCTAGGCTGTAGTTTTCCCCGCATGGAACCTCAACGGCGGAGGCGCCGGCGGCCCTTATGCAGGTGAAGTGCGTCGGCCAAGTTGGTGAGAGGACGAGAACCTCGTCTTCCGGGTTGAGGGTTGCGAGGCATGCACAGTAGATGGCGTGTTTGGCTCCCGGAGTTACGATCACCTCGCTCTCAGGGTCGACCTCCACCCCTTGACGCCTTTCAAGGTCCTCGGCTATCGCCTCTCTGAGCTCGATTAAACCCTTACTTGAGGTGTAGTGGGTGAAACCCTCCTTTATAGCCTTGCACGCGGCTTCAGTTATGTGGTTTGGAGTCGCAAAGACCGGCTCTCCGATCTCCAAGTGGAGAATCTTACGCCCACTCTTCTCGAGGCTCCTAGCCATCTCGGCCATGACTATTGTTCCAGAGGGAGTTAACCGCTTTATTCTCTCAGCTAGCCGCATACGAGATACCTGCCTTTCTAACGGTCTTACAGATAACTCCCTTTTCTTCTTTATAAGATATATGGGCTTTCAGGCTCTCTTCCTCAAATCCGCCTTTCTCACCTTTTTCAGAATCCTCATCACGTTTGGGAACCGTTCAGGCTCCATGTGGGGTAGGTGGGTGGCCTTCAAGAACTCGCTCTGGAAGTCCGGGTCCGCCCCCAGCTCCAAGTAACGAACCCGCCTGACTACTTCAGCCGCGAGCCTCCGGACATCCGTTGAGAGGAGAGCCATCCTAGCCCCGGAGCCGGCTGTATTCCCAACGAACCGAACCCTCTCTAACGGAATCTCCGGGTACATCCCTATGATCTGAGCGTTCTCCGGGTCTACATAGTTACCGAAGGCCCCGGCTATGAAGGCCTTCTCGATGTCCCGGGGCTTTATCCCCATCCGCCTCATAAGTATGCTCGTTCCCGTGTATATGGCGGCTTTGGCGAGCTGGATCTCCCTCAGATCTCTCTGGGTTATCACTATGTCCTTCCCCGTCGAGGTCTCTTCTTTAGGAGCCACGACGAACTCCACGGTTCCTCCTTCACGCCTGATGTTTGGAGCCTCTAAATCCCTCTTGAAGGTTCCGTCAGCCCCTATTATCCCTGCCTTAAGCATCTCCGCCGCCGCGTCGATTATGGCTGAACCGCAGATTCCCCTAGGCTCAACGTCGCCTATGGTCTTGTAGACGGGCTCTAGGGTCTCGGGGTCGATCCAGATACGTTCTATCGCTCCCTCGACTGCTCTCATGCCGTGGGTTATGTGGGCGCCCTCGAAGGCCGGACCCGAAGCGCAGGAGCAAGCTGTAAGCTCATCTCTGCATCCTAGAACTATCTCGGTGTTCGTCCCTATGTCGATCAGGAGGGAGGTGGCTTCCTCCTCGTGGATTCCCGTTGCTAGAATGTCAGCCACGGCGTCGGCTCCTACGAAGCCGGCTATGACCGGCAGAGCGTGAACGTATGCTCCAACGTTCAGTTCGACACCCAGTTCCTTTGCTTTAACGTCCACTGGAGACCTCACAACTGGCGGGTAAGGAGACAAAGAGACGTATCTGGGCGGTATCCCCAAGAAGATGTGGTGCATCGCCGTGTTCCCGACGACGGTCATGTCGTAGACCATGCTGGGCTCAACCCCGGCCGCTTCGCAGGCTTCCCTTAAGAGGCGGTTGATCCCCTCCGTGACCGCGCGGCGTAGCTTCTCTAGGTGCCCTTCCCCCTCCAGAGTGTACGAGATTCTAGAGATCACGTCCTCGCCGTAGGAGATTTGGGGGTTCATGTCGGAGGCTGTTGCAACGGTCTCCCCACTCTCCAAATCGACGAGGAAAGCGGCTAACTTCGTTGTCCCCACGTCTACGGCTAGGCCGTAAAGGCCCTTCCGGGGCCTACCCGGCTCTATCGAGATTATCTCCCTATCCATCCAGAGGACGACGGATACTGTCCATTCTCCTTCCCGTATGGCTGAGGGAACCCTCTTCAAAGCCTCGTAGCCTACTCTCGGCCGGTTTCCGACTTCACGTTCGAGGGCTTCGAGGAGCAGGTCCACGTCCGACTCAACGTTCTTGAGCGTAGGCTTCCTAACCTTGACGACTACCCTCCTGACTGCGGGTTTGAGCTGAACTGGCCTTTCGAGGCCTCCCGTTAGGAGCCTCTGCTTGTAGGGTTGACTCTCGAACGGAATCTCCACGACGATGTCGCCCAAGCTGGCTATCTCTGTTTGGCAGGCAAGCCTGAAGCCTTCGGAGAGTTCGTCTTTGGATAGGGTTCTCTTCTCGGTCTCCGATGGGGGTGAGAGGTTCTCGCCGCCGCCCCTAACGATCACTCTGCATCTGCCGCAGAGCCCCCTCCCGCCGCATAGGGACCGGATTCTTATGCCGGCTTCTAGGGCGGCTTCGAGGATTTTCTCTCCCCTTCTGGCTTCTACACGCCTCCCGTATGGAAGGAAGGTTATCATTGGTTTCTCTGTCCTTTTGGTTCGTCGCTTAAACTCAGAGCTCCTTTACCACATTTATCTCTTTTTGTGGGCTTCCCCGCCTATAGAAGGTAGGAGCATCTCTGCCTGCTGAACCTTGCTCAAAAAGGTTGGGTCTCTTCCCTTGGTAGGTTGAGGCTTCAGACCTCCACTATCTCGCATCTCAGCCTCTTTATGACCTCCTCAGCCTTCTCA
>Ga0209410_1000817_pt1 | contig 14744 bp, 16 predicted proteins | sample Mar14436cmmetaG_FD_184135 | JGI IMG/M metagenome (GOLD analysis project Ga0209410, IMG submission 184135) | Marine hydrothermal vent microbial communities from Guaymas Basin, Gulf of California to study Microbial Dark Matter (Phase II) - Marker... ... | reverse complement strand
CTATAAAAGTAATTTCTTTTTTGTTGAGATGGGCTTTAATCTTTTCAAACAAGTCCCGTTTTATTAAAACCATATTTTTATTTTAATACGATATTTTTAAAAGTAAAGTTCTAAGAATCTCGGCTTCCATTTTTAAGTCCATGTGCATATAAAATGGGGTCAGAGGTCTTGAATTGTGAATTTGGCCGGGTCCTCCCAGGCTTTTTATTAAAAAATTGGGCGTTAGGTGTGAAGCGTAAGGTGTGAAAAGTGAGGTGTTAGGTGTTTTAAACACTTTACGCTTTACTCTTTACGATTTACGGTCTGTAGGAAATTGGGGTCGGGTCTCCACATTTGACAAAAGAGGTATAATGGCAAGCAAGTTTTGTCAAAGCCTAAGATAACCCAAAATCCACGATCGATTTCTTCAACAAGGAGATGGAAAGATAGGCAGAACTGTATTATTTTATTGACAGATAGGGTATTTTGACATAGTAAAAACATTGTTATTTTATTTATGTAGAAAAGCAATAGTGAAATTTAAATCCCTAATACCCTCTACCAAAACCGCATACAGCAGGCAGGTAAGCCATGGCGTTAGACAAATTTAAAAAATGAATTATAATTTGAAATAAATCAAAAAATTAAGAAAAGGAGATAAAAATGGCTGATGTAACTCTTACTATACCTGATGATCTTTTAAGTAAAGCCCGAAAATATGCTGCTTTAAAAGGAAAATCTCTTAATGCATTAATAAGAGAGTTTCTGGAAAATCTTACAAAAAGAGAAGAACAACTTAAAGAAGCAACTCAAAAGTTTATAAGGTTTAGTGAGATGTATGAAGGGAAGCTTGAAAGATGGGAAAGGGAAAAACTTTATGAGCTTTAAAGCATTTTTTGATACTAACATTTTTGCCTATGCGTTTGATCGCAGTAATCCAGAAAAGAAAGAAAAAGCAAGAGCTCTTATTTCTCAATGGATGCCTTTTGGAAATATGGTTATTTCAACTCAGGTACTTCAGGAACTTTTTGTTGTTCTCACAAGGAAGCTTAAGCCTGGACTTTCTACAAGTGAAGCAGAGGAGGTTCTTAAAAGTCTTTTACCTTTGGAGGTAAAGATTATTGACCCTGAGATGATATTTCAGGCAATTCAAATTTTAAAGGAACATAGTATTTCTTTTTGGGATGCTTTGATAGTAGCAGCTGCTGTTAGCTCTCGATGTAAGGTTGTTTTTACTGAAGATTTAAATCCTGGACAAATAATAGCAGATGTAAGAATAGAGAATCCTTTTGGATAAGGAGATTTCTAAGAAATATTGATGTGAAAGGTCATGTCCTCCAACTTGTCAAAATTTGCTAAAAATTGGTTATTTTCTTGTAAAATGTATTATAATGATGTATATATGTGTTAGGAGGTGTAGGCGGTGAAAAGAACTCAAATTTATTTAAGTGATGACCTGTATTTTGAACTTAAAAATAGAAGCAAAAAAAGCAAAAGAAGTATATCAGAAACTATAAGGCAAATTTTGAGAGAAAATCTAATGCCAAATAAGAAAGAAAAAATTTTATCATCTATTGATGAGGCATTCGGTTTGTGGCTGAATAGGAAATTTGATACAGAAACTTACATTAGAAACATAAGAAAGGGCACAAGACTTGATAATTTTAGATACTGATATTCTCATTTGGGTTTTAAGAAAAAACAAAGAGATTAAGAATAAATTGATAAAAGCGACCCTGGAAACAGATGGAGGCTTGTATATAACACCAATCCAAATAGCGGAAATAGATGCAGGTATAAGAGCGTCGGAAGAAAAAATTATAAAAAAGTTTTTAAATAGTTTTAACATTATACCAATTGATGTCCAAATAGGCGAATTGGCTGGCAGATTTATAAATCAATATAGAAAATCGCATTCAGTAGAGATAGCAGATGCCATAATTGCTGCTGCTTCCATAGTCAACAATTTTAAACTGTGGACACTCAATAAGAAACATTATCCCATGATTAAAAAAGAAAATTTCTATGAATGATTGCATTTCCACTTAAAACTGACCCCTTTTTTCTGGATGAAAGCTTGAGCATTGCCCAGATTATAGGGATGATTTTAATCGCCTGTGGGGTAGCTATTATTGGATGGGGGAAATAATTAAATTAGTCAAAGCCTAAGATAACCCAAAATCCGCGATTGATTTTTGGATTGGAGAAGGGTATTTTTAACAAGGCAATCGTGTCTGCCCCCCGGACAGGAAACAGGCAGGGAGGAAAAATTATGACAAATACAACCTATTATTATAGGACTTTCCCCAGAATTTTTAAAGGCTTTCTAAAAAGAAAGGCAAGTTCTTCAAAACAGTAATAACTTTAAAAGAAAAAGCCGTAAAGAGTAAAGCGTTAAAAATAAATCGTAAAGTGTAAAGCGTAAAGAGTAAAGTGTTAAAAAAACTCCTTACACCTTACACCTCACGCTTTACGCCTTACGCCTCACACTTCACGCCCATGAACCAGAGACCAGTTTAATGTCAAATGTGGAGACCTGACCCCTGATTTTGATTTTCTTATTGAACGCCAAAAATCCTTAATTCATCAATGTTTTTAAAAATTAACGCCTAAATTTTGGGGAATGTCCAGATTATTATTTTTGACACCAAAAGTCTTGCATATTCAAATCAACTGCTGTAATATTTGACCATGGTTAAATTACCATAGTTAAATTAAGGAGGAAACCGTAATGGAAACCATTGCTATTTCTAAATTTAAGGCCAAATGTCTGGGAATACTTGAGGAAATCCATAAACAGAAAAAGAGGGTGATAATAACAAAAAGGGGTGTTCCTATTGCCGAAATAAGAGCGATAGAGCCTTCAAAGGAAAAAGAAGTTCCCCTTAGAGAGAGTGTCATATTTATTGGTGATATTATTTCTCCTGTGGCTGAAGGTGATTGGGAGGTTCTAAAGTGAGAGACATCCTTCTTGATACCCATATCTGGATATGGATAAGCATAGAGCAATATGAAAACCTTTCAAAGAAGGCTAAAGAGACAGTGAAGCAGGCAAGGAGAAAATGGATCTCTGCTATTTCTATGTGGGAGCTGGCTAAGCTAGTAGAGAAGAATAGAATAGCGTTTTCTATTCCGCTAATAAGTTGGATAAAGCGTTCCCTGTCTGAATGTGAAATACTGGTGGCTCACCTTGAACCAGAGATATGTGTAGAAAGTTGTTCCTTGCAAGGCTTTCATCAGGACCCTGTTGACCAGCTTATTGTAGCTACTTCTCGTGTCCTTTCACTTCCCCTTATATCAGCGGACAGGAGAATACAAGAGTTTAAAGGTGTGAGGATAATATGGTAATTGTGTTTCCTTTATTTTCCAATTAAAAGTTAAACAATGTCGTGTTCAAAATTTGCCTATCTCATATTCCTCTATCTTGCCTAGAGGGGTCAGGTCACTATTGACTTAAGTCGTGGAAAATTTTAACATAAATTATGCCGATAAACATTGCCTTAATCAAAAAACTAGTGAGGAGGAATTGAGGGTCAGAGGTCTTGAATTGTGAATTTAGCCGGGTCCTCCCAGGCTTTTTATTAAAAATTGGGCGTAAAGTGTGAGGCGTAAGGCGTGAAAAGTGAAGTGTTATTTTAAACACTTTACGGTCTATAGGAGCGAGTAAGGCGTGCGGGGTTTCTTTTTCAGGACTTGATAAAGTTGAAAGTTTTGGTATTATTTTGTCATACACCTTTGGAGGTAAAATTTATGAAAAGAAGACGTAGAGCTATTACCATTTCCCTCCCTCCAGAAGTAGCAGAGGAATTAACATTGTAAAGCTTGCAGATTTCCTCAACCTAATTACCTAAATTTTTACCCATTTTTATACACTACATCTAGACAGCTTGTTGAAAAACTCAGATGCACATTATCTTTAAGCAGCCTGTTCCCTAGTTTAGCACGCTGCTTCGCTTGCTGTCAAAGCTGCTTCGTTTCCGCACCCTTTGGACTTATGGCTTTGACAGCGCTGCGCCGCGTGCTCCTAAAAATCGAAGGTTGGTGAAGTTAACCTTGAGGTATCACTGTCACCTATTCTATGTTCTTCTTGCCACACGGCGAGTTGTCAGAAGATCATAAGAATTTATACTTCTTACATCCTCTTCGTTTAGTGTAAGGAGTGCCTGTGTCATCCCGGAGTGTTATTTGAACCAGACAGATCAACCAAAAGGCTTTACTAAAGAAGGTGTTTAGTTTAAAAAGATAATATAAAGACTGGTATGGGAGGTTAAAACGCAAATAGTAAACCAAAAATATCTTGACCTTGAAATATTGCCTGAAGAAGCAAGGAAAGAGCTATTAGATTTCTATAAATCAATCCTGAAAAAATACAAGGTAAAAATTAAGTTTGTGGATGATGTAGACAAATTTTTTGACAAATACAGCAATCCGTTTGAAAAACAAGGGTAAAGGAGGAATAAATGAACTTTTCCCATCTTATACTTCACACCTCACGCATATAGACCAGACAGAACAAATATACCAGATAGTAATAGAGCTCCATAATGGATAGCCTATATAACAAAATTAAGGGAAGCAACATCGTATGGCAGAAGGGACTTGTGACAAGAGCAGACAGGAACACTTTCTATGGACATCAGAGTGGTCTTGTATGGTTTACAGGGCTCCCATCTTCTGGGAAGTCCACTATAGCCCATGGAGTGGAAAAAGTCCTTTTTGATAAAGGAGTTAAGTGTTATGTGCTTGATGGTGACAATGTCCGCTATGGCCTGAATGCAGACCTTGGGTTCAGCGAGGAGGATAGAAGAGAAAATATCCGCAGGATTGTTGAAGTCTCAAAGTTGATGGTAGATGCAGGTCTCATAGTGCTTACTGCCTTTGTCTCTCCTTTTAAAAAAGACAGAGAATATATTAAAAGGCGTTTTAAAAACGATAATTTTATAGAAATATATGTAAAATGTTCAGTGGAGGAATGTATTGCAAGGGACCCAAAGGGCAACTATCAGAAGGCTATGAGAGGAATAATAAAAAACTATACAGGCATTTCCTCTCCCTACGAAGAGCCAGAAAACCCTGATATAATCCTTAATACCGAAAAATTGAGTGTAAAAAGCACAATCAAACAAGTTCTTAAGTTTTTAAAACAAAGAGGATGGTTAGAGAATATTAGTTTATAAGGTCTGTGAGGTTGTGGAATAAATAAATCACTGAAACAATCATTGGGGTCATCTATGAAAATGGCTGGTTCGTCTGGTTGGTATTTTTCAATCAGACGCTTTAATGCCTTAACAGAAAATTATTCCTGACCTATGGAGTGATGGCAATACATATTAATCAAACTTATACAGCTTGTTGAAAAAGCCATTTTTTCTCAAAGCCGTTCATGGGATAGGCTAAGAAGTGCAAAATATTACCCGCAGGCCTGTCCGATGGTCGTGTCTGCCAACAGGCAGACAGGTTTTGGAGTTTTCTTTTAAAGTTATTACGGATTTAGTGGATTGCAAATCGCTTCATAATACACTTTTAACCAGTGTGTCCGAAACCGCCACTACCCCGTTGTGAAGGAGGTAACTCAGATACAATCTCCCATTCAGCCTTTATTACTGGAGCTATCACTAATTGAGCAATCCTTTCTCCAGGATGAATGGTATAAGTGTTTTTACCTAAATTAATCAAGGCAACTTTTATTTCTCCTCTATAGTCGGCATCAATGGTTCCAGGTGAATTGATTAAAGTCACACCATATTGAGTAGCTAGACCACTTCTAGGGCGAACCTGAGCCTCAAAACCCGGAGGTAAGGCTATGGCAATCCCTGTAGGGACTAAAATAATTTCTCCAGATGACAAACTAATAGGGTGTTCAATAGCTGCAAATATATCCATGCCGGCTGCCTGAGGAGTCATGTAAGTGGGTAAATTTATACCTTGACGGAGATATTTAATCTTGACTTGAATTTTATTAATAATGATGCTCTCCCCTCTTGCGAAGATTTACAGGTGGGCTTAGAGCTGCCTTACGGCTCAACTTGATCTTGCCGTCTTTTTCTATTTTTAAAACCCTTACTAAAACTTCGTCTCCTTCTTTAAGAATGTCACTTACTTTATGGACTCGTTTATAGTCCAACTCAGAAACATGCACCAAACCAACTGTCCCTGGAAGGATTTCTACCAATGCCCCAAAATCCATTATTCTCTTTACCTTTCCAATATATAGCCGCCCTTCTTTTATCTCCTGAGTGACTTGTTTTACCATCTCTATGGCCTTTTTAAGTTGTTGTTCATCATGAGAGATAATATGAACCTTACCTGTTTCTTTGATATCTATGTTCACTCCTGTCTTAGCCATAATATCTTTAATTACTTTCCCCCCAGGACCAATAAGGTTGGCAATTTTTTCAGGAGGTATTTCAATAATAGATACTTTAGGAGCATGAGGAGAAATGGAAGTTTTAGGAGCTGGTAAGACAGCTTCCATTTTATCTAAAATAAAAAGCCTTCCTTCTCTAGCTTGTATTAGAGCTTGGTGAAGAATATCCTTGCTGATACCTTTAATCTTAATATCCATTTGAATCGCAGTCACACCTTCTCTAGAACCAGCTAGTTTAAAATCCATATCTCCACAATGGTCTTCTTCTCCCAAAATATCAGAAAGAATAGCTATATTATCATTTTCTTTTACTAAACCTATAGCAATACCCGCTATGGGTTTTTTAATTGGAATACCTGCATCCATCAGAGAAAGACAACCACTACACACGGTAGCCATAGAAGAAGAACCATTTGATTCTAAGACTTCTGAAACCACTCTTATAGTATAAGGAAACTCCTCTTCTCTGGGAATAATGGGTTTTAATGCCCGCTCAGCTAAGAAACCATGTCCAATCTCTCGCCTGCTAGGTCCCCTTAACGCTCTCACCTCTCCTACACAATAAGGAAGGAAGTTGTAATGAACCATAAAAGACTTAAAACTATCACCATAAAGGGCATCTATCTTTTGTTCATCTTCTGTGGTTCCTAAAGTAGTCACAGCTAAAACTTGGGTCTCACCCCGTCTAAATATGGCTGAACCGTGAGTTCTAGGTAAAATCCCCACTTTACACTGGATGGGTCTGATGTCTCTTAAATTACGCCCATCAATGCGTTTCCCTTTTAATATTTTTTCTCTAATAAGCCTTTTTTTAAAATCTTCAAAGATGGCCTTGGCTTGGGGTAAAAATTCTTCACTAAGAGGCACTTCTTGAACTGCCTGAGTAAATATTTGTTTTAATTGTCTAGCCCGAGATAATTTCTCAGGAATACTAAGTGATTCTTCAATTAAGGGAAGGTAGCTCTCTAATTTGGCCACTAAATCAGCCGATTTTTGAGGGGATATTAGCTGTATCTTAGATTTAGCTGCTGTTTTTTGCAATTCCTTTTGCAACTTTAAAATGGGTTTCAACGCCTCATATCCCACAAAAATGGCTTCTAAAATAGTGTCTTCAGGGACAAATTGGGCATCTCCCTCTACCATTACTATTCCCTGTTCACTCCCCGCCACAACTATATTTAATTCACTCTCTGTTAATTGGGAACGTGTAGGATTAATTATCCATTCTCCATTCTTTCTTCCTATTCTCACCGCGGCTATAGGAATATAAAAAGGAATATCTGAAATTATAAGAGCCGCGGAGGCAGCAATTACGGCCAGAATATCCGGGTCGTTTTCTTGATCTGCTGACAAAACGGTAGTAATAATTTGAATTTCTCTTGAAAAATTTTCAGGAAAAAGAGGACGAAGTGGTCTATCAATTAGCCGGGCAGTTACCACTTCTTTATCGCTAGGTCTTCCTATCTCTCTCTTAAAAAAACCACCTGGAATTTTCCCCACAGCATAAGACATTTCACGATATTCAACGGTTAAGGGCATAAAGTCTAATCCGGGTACTTCTTCCCGAGACATAACAGCCGTAGCAAGCACCACCGTATCAGCGTAACGGACTAAAACTGCTCCATTAGCCTGACTAGCTATTTCACCATAAGTAATAGAAAGCGAACGCCCTTCCCATTCAGTTTGTATTTGCATTTTTTATCGTCTCTCCTTTTTACTTTCTTAATCCCAATTCCTGAATAAGCTTGCGGTATCTATTAATATCTTTGCTCTTCAAGTAATTAAGTAAATGTCTTCTTCGTCCTACTAATTTTAAAAGACCTCGTCTTGAATGAAAATCCTTTTTGTGAACCTTAAAATGAGAAGTCAAATACTCAATACGCTTGGTTAAAATAGCTATCTGTACTTCTGGCGAACCTGTGTCTTCAGGGTGAATTTGAAACTTCCTGATAATTTCTTGTTTTTGCTCTGGCATTAATGTCATTTTTGTCCTCCTCTTAAAGGTCAAAATACCTTTACTGGATGTAATCGCATACCTTTTTGAGTCTCTTGGGTTTGGACTAAAGCAACCAATCGGCTCTGTTTATTTAAGGCACGAATTAATGGTTTTGTCAGTTTATGAGGCCAAAAGATAAACCTTCCATGTTTAATCTGGGTTTCCTGGTCTTCATTAAGAATTATTGCCTCAAAACTAGCTAGGGCCTGATTTAAATCCATAAGATAATCTTGCCACTTTCCTGCTTTTATAGCCTCCTTTAAAACATCAAGAGAAATAGCCATTTTAATAGTAAAAGGGCCTGTTTTCAACCTCCTTAAACGAGCCAAACAGGCTCCACACCCCAGTTTTTTTCCTATATCTGAACATAATGTTCTAATGTATGTGCCTTTAGAGCATGAGACTTCAAAATCCACTTCAGGGGGTCTAAAGCTCTTAAGATTTAACTCATAAATTTCTACTTCCCTCGGAGCAGGCTGTATTTTAATACCCTTCCTTACCCATTTATAAAGAGGAACTCCACCTACCTTGAGACTGGAATAAAAAGGAGGAATCTGAGTAATCTTTCCCTGAAAATCCTCCATTACTATTTTCAATTCTTCAATAGAAACATCTATTTTTTTGCAAACACGGGTTACTTTTCCTTCAATATCCTGGGTCTCTGTTTCCAAACCAAGACGCATAGTCGCATCATAGGTTTTATCCATATTCAGAAAAAACTGGGCAATTTTAGTGGCTTTATTAACAAAGATAGGTAAAACGCCTGTTGCTAAAGGATCCAAAGTGCCACCATGACCTATCTTTTTTACATTAAGCCATTTTTTAATCTTTTTCACTACCTCAAAGGAAGTGATACCCCTTGGTTTGTCAATAAGAAAAATACCCGCTTCTTCCATCCTAATTCTTAGCTTCAAATCCGCATTTCAACTTGGGGATAGTTTTCAGTCTCACCCGATTTGAAAACTCCTTTTTTATAAAATGGGAGGTACTTAAAAAACCCTGGGTAATTTTTCATAAATAACCCCTCTGCTTGAAAAAGAGATAATTTCTACTTCCGTATCAATTATCTCTGTGAGATTCATATCATTAATAAAACTAACTAGTTTATCTATTTCTGCCCGTACTTTATTTCTGTTTAACCCCACCTTGCATACTCCAAGTTGAATCATCTGCCAATGATCCTGTGTTCCCACTTCAGCTATAGAAATGTTAAATCTGTTTTTCACTCGGTCCACAATCTGCCGTATAACCCGCCTTTTGCCTTTTAAAGAGTGATTCTCAGGTAAGTGCATCAAAATTTGGCTCACACCCACAAACATAAAAACTCTTTATTCCTTTTTTTCAGATACTTGAAAATCCATGGTTTTTTTTACTTCTTCCACCACATACGCCTCAACTATATCTCCTACTTTGATATCCTGGAAACTCTCAAAACTCATTCCACACTCGTAGCCTGTTCCTACTTCTTTCACATCTTCTTTAAACCGTTTTAAAGAAGATAACCGCCCATTATATACTACTACTCCATCTCTTAAAATCCTTACTTTACAAGACCGATTTATCTCTCCTTTTCTCACATAACAACCTCCCACTATTCCTACCTTGGGCACTTTGAAAAGCTGTCTAATCTCAGCTTCTCCTATAATCCTTTCTTTGTGCTCAGGTTCAAGCAAGCCTTTCATTGCATCTTGAATATCATCCAACAGCTGGTAAATAACCTCATAATAACGAATATCAACTTTTTCTTTCTCTGCTAAATCCATAACTTTGGCACTAGGCCTAATATTAAAGCCGATTATGACTGCGTGTGACGCAGAGGCAAGTAAAATATCTGACTCGGTAATTACTCCTGTAGAGGCATGGATTACATTTACCTTAATCTCTTGTGTGCTCAATTTAGTTAAAGCCTCTTTTAAGGCCTCTACTGAACCCTGGACATCGGCTTTAATAACAAGTTTTAATTCTTTAATTTCACCCTCTTCAATTTTTTCATACAGATTTTCTAAACTTACACCTGCCCGCACTAATGTTGCTTCTCTCTGCTTCTGTTGGCGGTAATGGCTAACCTCTTTAGCTATTTTTTCGTTCTCTACTACTACCAAAGAATCCCCTGCTTCAGGGACACCAGAAATGCCCTGAACCTCTGCTGGCAGTGATGGACCTACCTCCTTTACTGGTTTCCCCCGGTCATTGAACATGGCTCTTACCTTACCATGATGAAGACCACACACGAAATAATCACCTATTTTAAGAGTTCCTTCTTTAACCAGGACAGTAGCTACAGGTCCTCTACCTTTATCCAAACGAGCTTCTATCACTACTCCACGGGCTGGTTTGTCAGGATTTGCCTTAAGTTCTAACATCTCAGCTTGTAATAAAATCAATTCTAACAAATTATCAATCCCCATTCTTTTTTTGGCAGAAATCTCAGCATAAAGTGTGTCTCCTCCCCACTCTTCTGGTGTAAGACCCAGTTTTGATAGCTCTCTTTTCACCCTTTCGGGGTTAGCATTAGGTTTGTCTATTTTATTAATGGCCACCACTATAGGTACCTTTGCCTCTTTGGCATGGTTGATAGCTTCTCGGGTTTGGTCCATTACACCGTCATCTGCTGCCACTACCAATACTACAATATCTGTTACTTGAGCACCTCGTGCGCGCATAGCAGTAAAGGCTTCATGACCAGGTGTGTCTAAAAACACGACATTTCCTTTATCTAGGGTTACATAATAAGCACCTATGTGTTGAGTAATACCACCTGTTTCCATAGAAATGACATTAGTGTGACGGATAGCGTCTAAAAGAGAGGTTTTGCCATGATCCACATGCCCCATTACTGTAACCACAGGTGGTCTAGGTTTCAAATCTTCGGGTTTGTCAGGAATGGGTTTAAGGACATCCTCTTCTACAAAACCTACTTGTTTTACCTCATAATCAAACTCACTAGCTACTAAAGAGGCTGTATCGTAATCTAATGGCTGGTTAATAGTACTCATTACCCCTAAATCCATAAGCTTTTTTATCAACTCTCCTGCCTTTACTCCCATGGCTCGAGCCAATTCACCCACCGTAATGGTTTCTCCCATTTCAACACGGCGCTTAATAGATTTAGGAGGTGCAGTAACAGGTTTTAAAGGTGGTTTTCTTTCCTTCTTTTTGGGCTTGGGTTTGGAAATAGGAATAACCTCTGCAGGATAGACAGCTGAAGATGTTTCTTCGTCTTCTTCAAATATATCTATAACTACTTGCCTATGTCTTTTCTGAGGAATGGATGGTTTTTTTCTTTTTCTTTTTTCTTCAATATCTAAAGCCTCTTCTTTTGACTTTTTCTTTTTAGGTTTTTCTTTCAGGACTTCTTCTGTTTGTATCTTTTCTGCCAACTCTTCTTTGCTAGCTGATACAGGAGTTATTTCTTCTGTTACACTAGGTATTTCTTCCTCAACTTTTTCTTCCTTTTTTTCTTCCTTAATTTGCAAAGCAACCGGCATTTCTTTATCTGGAATTTCAGTAGCAGGAGGTTTTTTTCTTATAATTACCTTTTTAGGTTTTGCTTCTGTGTGTATTTTAGCAAATGCTTCTCTTATTTTAACTACCTCATCTGTGGTAAGAGTGCTCATGTGGTTTTTTACCATGATTCCCAAATCTTCCAGACGATAAAGAAGCTCTTTACTAGATATCTTCAGCTCTTTTGCTAATTGATACACTTTAACTTTAGCCATATTATTCTATTAAGCCTCCTTATATCTTTAATCCTGAGGCTTGAAGATAAAATTTATTCTTCTCCACTTTCGGCCTCTAATTTCACATTTTCTGTCGCTTGAGGTGTAGACATAAATTTTTCGGCAGCAGTAATTAACGCCAGAGCTTTATCTTCCTTAAATCCCAAGCCTTTTAACTCTTCTATTGTGGTTTGGGCCAACTCCTCAGCAGAAACAATTTCGTTTTGAGTTAACAAATCAGCAATTTCTTTAGTCATCCCTTCTACTTTCAATAAACTCTCATATTGTAATCTTTGTATTTCTTTATATCTGCTTTTACTCCGGACATCAAGTTTCCATCCTGTTAATTTAGAAGCCAAACGCACATTTTGTCCCTGTCTACCAATGGCAAGAGAAAGCTGGTCGTCAGGCACAACGATTTCCATCCGTTGTTCCTCTTTATCCATAATTACTTTTAACACCTTTGCTGGGGCAATGGCATTGCATATAAATTTTGCTGGGTCAGGATCCCAATGGACAATATCTATCTTTTCTCCCTTTAACTCTCTTACCACACTTTGAACCCTTGAACCTCTGATACCCACACAAGCCCCAATAGGATCTACATCTGGATCTTGCGAAGTTACCGCGATTTTTGCACGGCTACCAGGCTCGCGAGCTGCATTAATGATTTTAACCACACCTTCACTAATTTCAGGGACTTCCAAAGTAAATAAGGCAATAAGAAAGGCAGGGTGTGTCCTAGAAAGTATAATTTGCGATATTTTACTGTTCTTTCTTACATCCAGTATATAGGCTCTCAATCTATCTCCTCTTTTAAAATTATCTTTACTAGGAATAATCTCTCCCCAGGGTAAAAGTGCTTCTGTCCTTCCCAAATTAACTACAATTCCCTCTTTATCTAATCGTTGGACAATCCCATTTACTACCTCTCCTTTCCTATCTTTGAACTCTTCATATATAATTTCCTCTTCTGCCTCTTTCATCCTTTGAAGAATTACCTGTTTGGCCGCTTGAGCAGCTATTCTCCCAAATTCAGCCATACTCAGTTTTATCCCCACACTATCTCCTAATTCTACCTCTTGATTTAGTTTTTGGGCCTCACTCAAAGTTATTTCTTTTATTGGATTAGTAAGAGTCTCTACCACAGTTTTAAAAAGATAAACTTCTATCTCTCCTTTTTCTTCATTATACACAACCTCAATATCAGCCTGAAGACCATACTTTTTTCTTGCTGCCGAATAAACAGCCTCTTCAATGGTTTTTATTAAAAATCCCCTTTCAATACCTTTATCTTTAGTTAATTGTTCAATAATTCTTTTCAGCTCCATCAGTTAAATACTCCTAAAACTCAAAATTTAAATTTGCCTTTGCAATGTCCTCAAAAGGAATTTCGCGTTCTCCCTTTTCATCCTCAATTTTCACTATTTCATTTTCTAAACCAATTAATTTACCTCTAAATACCTTCTTTCCATCAATGGGCCTGTAAGTTTTAATCTTTACCAATTTCCCTTTATACCTTTCATAATCATTTAGCCCTTTAAGGGGGCGAGTAAGACCTGGAGAAGAAACTTCCAAGGTATAACTAGTATCAATAAAATCTTCCACATCCAAAACAGCACTTAATTGGTAACTTATGGCTGTGCAGTCATCTAAGGTTACTCCCCCAGCCTTATCAATGTATATCCGCAAGACCCAACCTCGTCTTTCTCTTTGAAACTCCACATCAGCCAATTCCAAGCCTTCGTCTTCTAAAATGGGCATAACTAATTTTTCAACTTTTTTTATAATTTTTTCCGTATATAAACTCAAATTCCCCTCTAATAAAAAAGTGGGCAAAAGCCCACTTTAAAAATCAAGCTCTTTGGAGCGGGCAACGGGATTCGAACCCGCGACCACGAGCTTGGGAAGCTCGCACTCTACCACTGAGTTATACCCGCTTGTTTTAAAAATACCACACTGAGCTTAGGTTGTCAATTATTGGAAACTTGGACATTCCCCAAAATTTAGCGTTAATCTTTAAAAACATTGATGTCTGCCGACAGGCAGGGATGAATTAAGGATTTTTGGTGCTCAATAAGTGGAATAAGAAAAAAGCACATTTTAACTTTACCAACCTATTTATAGCTTAGCAGATTGCTCCGTTATTAATTGACTCCATTCTCCCAAATAGGTATGGAGTTTATGAAAGTCAAAAGAGGTAGATGTTCAATATGGCCACACTCGCCCGTTATATAAAATGCTTCTGAAAAAGGAAATAAAATATGTTTTGGGATAATGAATATGAAAGCAATGCACGTATTTGGGGAGAAAGACCAAGTGAGTTAACTGTTGCCGCTTTCATGGATATTGATAGGAAAACATGCCGACATTTCACATAATACAGCATAAAAGCTTTGTGCCTTACGCTGCCCACCTAAATTTTGCCTTCGCCGAAACTTTGTAAAGCATTAATCCTTAAATCTTCTAGGATTACTTCTACCAAAACGGCATAACACATCATAACTAATGGTATTGGCCTTTTGGGCGATTTCTTCAGCCGTAATTTGCTCTTTTCCTTGTTTTCCTAAAATAACTACCTCTTCTCCGATTTCTATTCCATCTATATGGGTCACATCTATCATAGTAAGATGCATACAAATAGTTCCAATGATAGGGGCTTTTTTGCCTTTTATAATTACCT
>Ga0209410_1000816_pt1 | contig 14755 bp, 15 predicted proteins | sample Mar14436cmmetaG_FD_184135 | JGI IMG/M metagenome (GOLD analysis project Ga0209410, IMG submission 184135) | Marine hydrothermal vent microbial communities from Guaymas Basin, Gulf of California to study Microbial Dark Matter (Phase II) - Marker... ... | reverse complement strand
TAATTATTACCCCAGACCCTGACCTCCCCATAGATCTTAAAGCCATCGATATGCTCGGCAAAGTAGGATGTCATCTCCTCCCTTCTCATCTCTCCGTCCCATAGAATATCAACTCCAGCCAATTCATGTTCCTTTACGACCGCCTTTATTGAGTCCTGATATGCCCTTTCCATAATCTTCTCTGATATCTTTCCTTCTGTATATTCCCTTATCAGATGATTGAGCCATCTTGGCTTTGGATAACTTCCAACAACAGTAGTTGGTAATAATTTTTTTGTCATTTTATCTTATCGAATCACACATCACCTTCAATTTCTCCCCTGCTTTGATCCAAGGCAGGAATTCCAGCCCTGTGTTTGGAGTTATGTAGATAGATTTACCATTTACTATCTCTATAATGTTGTCTACCTTCTTCTTGATTTCTTCAGGGCTTTCTATCTTTGTATTTCTTCCATCAACTATCCCAGCTTGAATCTCCTTTTCTATTCTGTATTCCTTGAGTAATCCCAGATTTTTCTCATAGCCCTCGACAAAATCAAGACCTATAACATCTACCGGAAATTCTAAGATTTCGGGGAATATCCTTTCAGCATCTCTGAAATATGTAGTTAAGAAGAATTTTGCCCTGATGCTCCTCCCGATTACATCAATTGCCTCTCTTGCTATCTCCAGGTCCTCTTTTTTGGCATAGAGTAGTGATGGCTCGTCAATCTGGATGTATCTCGCCCCATTTTCTGCGAGTTTTTTTGCTTCCCGATTCATTATATCTGCTATTGCCATTACAAATTCTTTTTTATTCCCGTAAAATTCGTCCTTTGATAACTCGGCTATGGTAAAGCATGAAATTACCGCTTTTATTTCAGGCTGAATTTCCTTTGCAAGCTTGAATTCCTCCAGAATGATGTCCTTCCTTCTCTCGAGTTTCTCTTTTGCCACGGGCATTCGGTAATAGACATTATTATCAAAATACCTTATCAGGCCAGACATCTCAAAGCCTTCAATCTTAGTGCACAGATAACACAGAAAGTCCTGCCAGATTAACTGACCATCTGTAAATAACCTTATCCCTGAATTTAGCTGTTCATTCATGACTTGAGCTAATGCATCCCTGTACCTATCCCTTTCGATCTCTTTCTTACCCTCTTTTTGTAGTCCCTCTAATCTTCTCAGATACTCCTTAAACCAATCCGGTCTGGGATAACTTCCGATAGTTGTCGGAATGATCTCCATTCTCTAGATTAAAAAATTCGTTCTTCTCCAATTTAGGATAAATTAGGGGATAAAACTTTAGCGAAGCATATTATTTTGTGATGAAAAAATATCTCGTCTAAGGCTATCCACGATATTTGGGAAATTATTTAATTTCAGAGGCTATAAATTATGTGATGTAGTAGAAGATATGCATAGCATAACTCTGTTAGAACACACCAAAACTAGAAAGATTACTAAAGCATTGTTGAGACGCAAATTAGACACGTATCAAGTCAAAAGAGATATGCTATGGCATTGCATATGTGACAAGGTTAGCACTACACGAATCCCAAGAGATCACAAATATTTTGACTGATTTAACCTACCTATACCGCTCATTCCCAGACATTTGAGTATTCTTTTCTGGGCATCGTCACGCTCTGTAACTCTCCTAACCAGTATTTGGTTTACCATCCAGTTTTCCCATTTCGTCACTTTATCGTCCCCGATCGGTCCTTTAATCTCCCTGCCTTGATCGTCTTTCTTACCTTCTCCATCCCTCCATCTTCATTTTTCTAATCTGACCCCCTCATCACAAATCTTGGTTTTGATTACCTTTCCACCCGCTTTCTCTATCTCCGTACTAACGTCCCCCAATGCTATCATTACCCCTCCTCTTCCCGCTCCGCAGAGTTTTGCTCCAGGAGACTTCCTTCTTGCAGCCCAGACCAATTGATCCAGCTCAGGGGAGGAAACCCCTATGGCAGATAGAAGGCCGTGGTTTATGTTCATTATCTCGCCAAATCCCTCCATATTTCCATGCTCTAAAAATTCTTGTCCATAATTTACAATATCAATCATCAACTTCAGATAGCTATCAAAAAACCTTGGAAAATTCTCCTTCAATTTCATAACATCCCCAACAATTTCTCCTGTATCGGAGATTACTCCGGTATTTCCAATAGTGATCTCGGGATACTCTTTCACATTTACCTTTTCAAATTCCCCTCTTTGATATCTGATCACCCCACCAAAGGTAACAGAGAATGGGTCTACCCCTGAAGATTTTTTATGGACAATATTCTCAATATCCCAAGAAATCTTTGCTATCCTCCTCTTCTCCAGTTCCAGATCAAATTCCCTTGAAATTGCAAGGACTAATGCCGAGGCGGCAGATGCTGAGCTTCCCAACCCAGAAGAAACTGGGGCCTGAGATTTTATTTCTATATCAAGACCAATTTTCTCATCTATATCTAAAGAAGAATAGATCCTCTCAATTGCCTCTGCAGTGAGAACAGTACTCCATTTCTTCTTCAACCACGGAATTTCCGCAAATGTGAATTTTAAATCCTTAACTTTTGTACTTTCATTACTGAGTGAAAATTTCTCATCCCCACTCTTTTTAACAGCAACATAGGTTCTGAGATCTACGGTTGCCACCAAGACGGGATTTCCATAGACCGCTGCATGTTCCCCCAACAAGATAATCTTTGCCGGTGCCGATGCTTTTGTTGGCATTTTATCATATATGCAGAAACATTAATACCCAACTCGCCAGTTTCTGCCTAATGAAAGGGAAATAATGGGTTTTTATTCACATTATTTCTATGAAAAATACAAGTATATTATTGGGCGGTATAGTATTAGTCGAGAAAGTAGAAAAACCTTTCAGTTTTCGGGCTTTGGGACAAAAAAATAGTTAATCTCTGAGTATCGAGATAAACTAGCTTCAATACCCCTTTGGACAATCTATCAAGGAAATCGACTGGAGCAAATACGATAGGGCACAGGAATCCTCTATCTTGAGGATGTATTACTTCAGATGTGCGATATACATGAATTATGTTCCAAGCCCAAAAAAGCGTTAAGTTTTTATAGGGATATTCATACTATTATTAATGTTAATTAAAAAATAAAAAAATAAATAAAAACTAAAAAAGAGGTAATTAAAAATGTTGGAGAAGATTTTGGTGGATCTCAATGCTATAGATGGTGTGAATGGATCAATAGTTACTGGGAAAGACGGCTTGGTTATTGCACAGAGGGCGCCACCAGATACCGATGTAGACCTGGCATCTGCAATGGCAGCCACGGTCTTTGGTACTGGAGAGAAGGCAGTGGCAGAACTGAAGCAGGGAGAGATAGAGCAGGCAATGATAGAGGGTAGTGCTGGAAAGACATTGATCATAGCAGGTAAAAATGCCATACTGATGGTGATAACCAGTCCCGATGTAAACCTTGGTTTAATAAGGATTGAGATGAGACGCTGCATTAAAGAGATAGAAGAGTCTTTGTAGGGCATTAGAATTAACCCTACAAAGGAGGCATAAAAATGGCAAAAGAAAAAGGTAAAGTGGAGGATATATTAGAAGATTTGAATTCTGTAGAAGGGGTAACTGGCTCATTAGTTACTGGGAAGGATGGAGTGCTTATCTCTCAGAAAGCACCACCAGGTACTGATGTAGACCTGGCGTCAGCAATGGCAGCTACAGTTTTCGGTACTGGAGAAAAGACAATTAGTGAATTAAAACTTGGAGAAATTACTCAGGCAATGATAGAAGGCAATACAGGAAAGACATTGATAGTTGCCAGCAAAAAAGCCATACTGACGGTAATGACTAGTCCAGATGTAAGCTTGGGATTAATAAGGCTTAAGATGATGCGAGCTATTGAGGATATAGAAAAGTCTTTATAGAATTTTAGAATTTATAAAATTTGAGGTGATATTATGGCAGAGAAAACAGATCAATCGGGATATTATGCATTTGCAGTAATTACCCTGGCTAAATTTATGCACGAGATCGAGCCAATTATTGGTACGGGTGCAAGGGCATTAATGCGTAGACCGTTGGCTAAGATCTTAGCCGGGTCGGGTAGATTTGAGAGAACTGGACATGTAAGCTTTAAAGAAGCGGTCGATGAAGGAAAAGATGTTCTCAACGAGATGGGGTGTTTTGGGCCCGTGGAGATCATAGAATGTGATGAGAAAAATGAAAGGGTTGTCTATAAGTCCAATGATTTCATACTGAGGTACAAGGAGTATGGTAAAACTATTGGAGAGATGGATTCCACATCCATATTTCTGGGACTGATAGAGAATTTTATCAGGGATGCCACGGGAGATAAAGAATACAGGGCACATTTAGACAGTTTTGATGAAGAAACCTGTACCGTGAGAGTGGATAAGAGTCTAAAATAATTATCTAAGATAATTAAGATAAAAATTTTAAAAAATATAAAAAAGGTGATGTAAATGGTACTCGTAAAAGAATTTGGGTTTCAGGGTCAGATCTGTCCCTACCCCATGGTGAATGCCATGAAAAAGATTGAGGAATATATAAATAAGATTAAAAGTGGAGAAATTACTGATGAAGAGGTTAGATTGTCTTTCTTGGTCGACCACATGCCGGCTGCAGACAGTGTTCCGGAGGAGATAGAGAAACGGGGTTATGGCGGCTTTAGGGTGATGAAGGCCAAGGGCAAACCATTATGGAGGATCGATGTACAGTTATTGAGAAGTAAGATTCTGGGTGATTGAAATGGCAGAGGAATGGGAAGAATTAGAGAAGGGAGGGGGCTGGGTAGATACGGAGGAAGAGGCTCCGGCCCCAGCTGAGGTTGAGGAGGAGGCTCCAGAGGAAGAAGCAGCTACGGAAGAAGAAGCAGCCCCGGCGGGGGGAGAAGAATGGGAAGAATTAGAGAAGGGAGGGGGCTGGATAGATACTGGAGAAGCGGCCCCCGCAAAAGCAGCTCCAGCATTAGAAGAGGTTAAAAGGGCTGTAGTTCCAAAGGCAAAACCAACTCCACCACCAGAGGTTAAAAAGGGTTTCTTTCAGGAATTCTTTGCCGGTGATTCCTGGGGTATCGGACTATTCTTGGTAATAGCTACATTAATTGGAATAACATGGATTGCCATTGCTACCAACAATATTGGTCTCACTGGACTAGTTGTCGGGGTTCTTATCGGCTTCGCATTCCAGAAGGGAAGATTCTGCATATATATGGCTCACAGAGATATTCTCTTGGCGAAAAGCTATGGTATGATGAAGGCGCTTGTATTGTGCCTGATATTGATAATGATAGGGTATCTGTTGGTGTCTGATCATGGTTTAGGTATCTTGTCTTGGGCAACGGGTGGTAAGTTTTCAGCAATTACCCCCAGGCCATTTATATGGGTAGCTATCCTTATTGGAGGATTCATCTTCGGAGTAGGAACGGTCCTGGCAGGAGGATGTGCCGCCGGAACATCGTATAGAGCCGGAGAGGGTTATATAGGCAATATGATTGCGGTAATTACATTAATGCTCGGTGCATCCATGGGCATGTTTGGAGCCCTCAGTCCATTGGTCGGTGGAAAACCCGGAGACAGCTATTTAAAGACATTTGTAGGGAAGTATACTACTGCTTCTGGTAAAACAATCAGTAACCCCACCATTTTTGACATTATGGCTAACCAGGGAATTGGTCCATGGCCTACAGCGATAGGTATAATAATTCTGGTGGCGATTATCTGGATATGGAAATCCGGATTCAGGTTACCGGAGATAATACCAAAGGAGGGAATCAGCTTAGAGAGAATAGTAAAGCATAAATGGACCAAGTGGAAAGCGGGTGTAGCTATAGCTGTGATCGTTATAATTGGATTATTGGCACATAGTGCAGCCGAAGCGTGGTGCGGACAGGGTCACAACTATTCGATATGTGCTGCATGTGGACTGGTGAGGTTAACCCATAACTACTTTTCAACCAACGGTAATCTTTTCGAATGGTCTGGCTTGATGATGGTGGGCCTAATTATAGGTGCATTTATCTCAGCACAGTTTGCTGGAGAGTTCACATTGAGGGTACCAGAGGGTAAGATAATACTCCAGGCAGCTCTGGGAGGATTTTTGATGGGTCTCGGTGCAGTAACAAGTCTAGGTTGCACAGTAGGGCACATATTGTCAGGTGTTCCGACATTATCTCTGGGCAGCTTGTTAGGCTGGTTTTCCATAGCTACAGGTATCTGGGTTACGACGTACATGTTATTTATGAGATAGAAGGGACTATCTACCCCCAATCCTTTTTATTTTTATGCCTCCAACAACATCTCCTTCAGATGCCATGGAAATACCATCTGTCATTACCTTTCAAGGAATCATCGCCTCTTTAATCCATTTTCTACCATTTTCTACCAGTTCATTTAGTAAATCTTCATCCCCCGCTTCTGCAGTTATCCTCACATAAGGCTCAGTCCCCGATGGTCTAATCAGAATCCAGCCCTTTTCTGTTGTTAATCGAATCCCATCAACATAGCTAACATTTCCTTTAATCATTCCTTTCAACCTGCTCATGATCAACGGCTTCAATTCTTCCCTGCACGGGATCTTCACCCTTTCCATGGGATAATCCCTTATTTTTCCCAGTATTTTATAGAATCTATCTTCTGAGATTAGCTTAACTATTTTAGCTGCAGTTAAAGGACCATCTGGGAACAGATGCACTTCCTGGAATATAAAGGAGCCGGACGGCTCACCGCCAAATTCTGCACCCTCTCTCAGTATGGCGTTTGCTACTGCAACATCCCCAACTGGAACCCTGATAACCTTCTTACAAACATCCTCAATCCTCATAGATGCGTCCACTGTTGTAACTACCTTTTCTTTACCATAAGCAAGTACCGAGAGAAGGGAATCCCAGTCAATGAGTTTTCCGTCTCTTCCGATAGCCGCTGATCTGTCTGCATCCCCGTCGTGAGCAATCCCTATGTCAACATTATTCTCATCAACCAGCTTACAGGTTTCCCTCAAATTCTCTGCGGTTGGTTCAAGACCGTGGGGAAAATTTCCATCCAATTCTGTATTTATGGCAATGACTTCACAACCCATCCTCTCCAAAAGCTGTGGTGTAAGAACAGAACCAGAGCCATTGGCACAGTCCACCAAAACCTTTACGGGTTTTTTGACCTTTCCCACATCTTTTAAAATCTTTTCTATGTGTTTTTCCACATAATTACCCCTATATGTCTTTCCAGATTTATCTACCTCAAACCTGTTGGAATAGAAGATTTCCTCCACATCCCTTTCCTGTTCTGGTTTATAGGCTCCATCCCTGCTCCAGAATTTAAAGCCATTCCATTCTGGAGGGTTATGTGATGCGGTGACCATTACCCCAGTTCCATAGTCTAAGGCTGCCATTCCCAATGTGGGGGTTGGAACGACCCCAAGCTGGACAACATCATGTCCGGTAGCCAGCAGGGCGGAAGTGAACCATGATTCCAGTTCTGGAGATGAGGCTCTGGTATCTCTCCCAATGGCAATACTTTTATCTTTAGAATAAGTACCAAGAGAATATCCCAGTTTAGTTACAAACTCTTCGGTCAATTCCTCATTTTTTCTTCTTATCCCCGAGGTGCCGAATAGCCTTTTATTTTTTAGATTTGTCATTGTGAATAGGATTCTCGCAGTATAAAAAGATATGAACTGGTTGTATAATAATGGCCGTGTAGAAAAAGTAAAGAAAAGATACTTACGGTAATCATCTCTCTACTACATTCAAGAATACCTCATCTTCTATCGTTTCCCTTTTATGAGAAACCAGGATCTTTATCCCATATTTGCCGCTATCGGGCGCATCCACATTAACCTTGAAATCAAGTTTCCTGCTCTCCCTGGGACCCAGTATTCTACTCTCATTTATCCCCTGATTTCCGGTTTCTTCAAAGATTAAATTCTTATCATATGTTCTCAAATTCACATCTACTTCCACGTTTTCGTCCCCCGTGTTTCTGATCTCAATCCACACCGTGCTTTTTCCTTTCAGATCAACTTTACTTGGCTCTACCCAGGACTTGATTTGAACATCTCCACTGCCTTTATATCTGGGAGCAAAGAGTGCGGGGAATGCCCATAAAATAAGCAGGATTAGAACTACAACTGAAATTAATCCAAAGACCGATTTCCACTTTATTCTGGAGATAATATTTTTAAAGGCCTTCATTGTTTCATTAGGAGTTTCATTAGATTATTATTGAGATAAATATAAATACTTATCTGCTGACCAGATCCGAGGCTACTTCCCACACTTTTTTTAGAATCTCCCCCTCTCCATCGACCTTTCTGTTCTGCATCAATATCCTGCCATCGCAGATAACGGTGTCTACACAGGAGCCATTTGCGGAATAAACCAGGTTGGAGATTAGATTATGATTTGGGGCTAATTCCGGTCTTTTCAAATCTATTAGGACTATGTCCGCCAGTTTTTCTTCTTCGATTATCCCAGAGTTTATCTGCAGTGATTTGGCACCATTCAAGGTAGCCAATTGAAAGGCTTCTTCAGCGGGCATAACAGTGGGCTCATTCCTATGAATCTTCTGCAACAAGGCTGCGAATTTCATTGATTCAAACATATCCAGGTTGTTGTTAGAGGCGCAACCATCGGTACCCAGGGAGATTACTAAGCCAGAATTTCTCATTTTGGTATAAGGTAAAAAACCCGAGGAGAGTTTCATATTGGAAACGGGATTATGAGAGATTTTAACATTAAATTTTGACAATATCTCAATATCCTTCCTATCCAGCCAGTTGCAATGTGCCGCCACTAAATTCTCCCCTAAGAAATTGATCTCTTCCAGAAATGGAACTGGTTTTTTTCCATACCTCTCAACACATTCTTTATTCTCCCTCTCAGTCTCTGCTAAATGAAAATGAATCAACAAATTCTCTTTGTCAGAATATTCCCTAATCCATTGTAAATTTTCTCGAGAAACTGTATAGAGGGCATGGGGACCCAGAGCGGGAATTATCCTCTCATTTTTTAAAGCCTTAATTTCTTTTATAAATCTCTTAGTGTTTTTTACCTCTTTTTTTCCCATTTCTCCATCAAATAGATCAATAAATACCCCACTCAATACAGCACGAATTCCCATTTCATCAACCGCTTTAACTGCACCATTCATGCGCCAGTACATATCATTAAAACAGGTAGTTCCAGTTTTGATCATCTCCAAGCAAGCCAATTTGGTACCCCAATAGACATCCTCCTCTGTCAGCTTGGCTTCCAGTGGCCAGATCTTCTTCTGAAGCCATTCATGAAGTTTCATGTCATCCGCATAGCTTCTAAAAAGGGTCATTGCAGCATGAGTATGTGTGTTGATCAGACCGGGGATTGCAGCTTTGTTTTTTCCGTCTATTATGTGGTCTGCTTCCGTATTTGCCCCAATTTCTGTGATCAGGTTTTCTTCTATGTAGATGCTGGTTTCTTTTCCATTCAACATAATGTTTTTAATTAGGATGCTCATTTCAGTTCCTCAATTAACCCTTTCAGTAATCTTTCCAGATCTCCCATTTCCTTCGATGCCTTCTCCACAACTTTCTTAAAATCAAGTTCCTCCTCTACTACCCCATGAGCATAATTATCCACCGAACTGATATTTGCATATCCAATCCCTTTTTCCTTAGCCAGTGTAGCCTCAGATGCCATGTTCATCCCCACTATGTCGGCATAATTTTTTAGAAGAGAAACCTCAGCCTTGGTCTCCAATCTTGGCCCAGAGGTCTGAACATAGATTCCTTTTTCAATTACATCTATCTTCAATCTTTTTGCAATAGAAATAATCTTCTTTCTCAAATTCTTATCCAGACATGGAGTGATATGTACGATCTTAGAATCAAAGAAGGTGGGGATATTCCAGAGATTTATATAGTCATCTGGAACTACTAAGGACCTGGGTGGGATCTCCTTCTTTAAACTACCCACAGAGGTAACGCCTATTATCACCTCAATATCATGTTCCTTCAAAGCCGTAATATTGGCCCTGTGATTAATTCTGTGCGGTGGTATATCCCTGTTCTTCCCGTGTCTGGGAATAAACAAAAATTTCTCTCCCACTAAAGCATAGACGGTTCCATACTCTGTCTCGATCTCTTTCTCCTTTGTCTTTCCAGGGAATTCTATCTCGTAGAGATTGGTTCCACCTATGATCCCAATCATGATGTTATTTTATTTGAAAGACAAAATTAAATAATGGAAAAAAATATGGATAAAAACTTCAAGTGCCAGTTTCTCTCCTGGGAAGGGGCATGGAATCTCTCCAAGGTTACCGCAAAGAAAATTATTCAAAGTGGATACGAGCCAGACATGATTATTGGGGTAACGAGGGGAGGCTGGGTTCCAGCCATGAATCTCTCAGATCTTCTGGGGATTAAAGACCTTCTGGCTTTAAAGGTAGAGCACTGGGGGATTACCGCAACAAAGAGTAAAAAAGCGGAATTAAAATTTCCACTGAGAACGGATCTCACTGGAAAAAATATCCTCCTGGTTGATGATCTAACAGATACCGGAGAAAGTGTAAAAATTTCAACTGAGCATATCAAAACATTAAATCCTAGGGAAATCAAGACCGCCACCTTATTACATAAATCTCAATCCATATTCGAGCCAGATTTTTATGCTAAGGAGATAAGGGAGTGGGTATGGATAATCCTGCCCTGGAATCTTACCGAAGATCTCTGCAATCTGGTGAAGAGGGTATTAGAGAGGAGGAAGGAAATTGGGAAGGAGATGGATCTGGATGAGATCCAAAATTCTCTGATGGAAAGATTTGATCTAAAAGTGGATAAAGAAACTTTAAAAGAAATTCTTGAGGAATTAAAGAGAAGGAACCATCAGATTCGGAGAAATTTGTAATGATAGAGAATGATAATCTTCCTCTTTATCCACAAAATTTCTTTAAGGTCTCCCCCAGTTCTTCAATGAATCTTGAAATCACCTCCCTGGTAACATGGGGCATCACCGCAACCCTGATGCATCCCATATCCCTGTTAACTGCAATCTTCCAGTTCATCTTCTGTAATTCTTCAGCAACCTTTTCCGCGTTGGGAATTTTTATTCCAACAATATTCAGCTCAGGATCTGTCACCAGATCTGCATGAGGGATATTTTTCAATTCATTGCAGAGAAATTTTGTATTCTCCATACATTCTTCCACAATCTTTTTATATCCATCAAAATCAAAATACATCAGGGTTGCCCAGGTGGCTGCTATAGACCCACCAGATCTGGTTCCGGAAAGGGTATATGTCCTGACGGGAAGATAAGGCGGACTTATCCTCAGTCTTCCTAGATAGGAATTATCTTTAAACAGAATAGAACCCGCAGGGATTGGAGCCAGACCCATCTTATGGGGGTCTATAGTTAGGGAATCTAAATTTACTAAAGTAAAGTCAATTTTCCGTCTACCCAAGAAAGGCAGGACAAAACCCCCAAATGCGGCATCTACATGGAAGAAAATATCCTCGCAGAGGTCATTTATCTCCTCTATGGGGTCTACTATACCCAGAGAAGAGGTTCCCGCAGTAGCGATTACTGCTAAGGTATCCTTGTTTATCTCACTTTTTATTGAATCAATATCTGCCTTAAAATTTTCATCTAATGTTGTCCATCTAACCCTCAGATTCATCAGATCGGCAGCCCGTTGTATAGAATAATGAGCAGATTCTGGAACAACGAGCTCTTTCCTTTTGGGATAGATCTTTTTTGCTGCGTATAATGCTGCCATATTGGCTTCGGTACCACCGGTGGTTATGTAACCAGAAATCTGGGGGTTATTCAAAAGAATCCCGAACCATTTTATGATATCTCTTTCAATCTTCTGAATGGAGGGGAATATGTATGTATCCAGAGCATTGGTATCTGAAAAAATCCTGAATGCCTCCAAGGCTATATCCAAGGGTTCGGTAGATACAGATGAGATTATCTTTCCGTCCATGAATGATGGGTCCTCCCTTCTCAATTCTTTAAGCCTTGTAATTATCTGTTTTTTATCCATCTTCTAAACTCCGGCATCTTCTGCTTTAATTTTTGATAGAATAAGATAAACTCCCGTGCCTCCTTTTCTACATAGTTAATAATCTTTTCATATTCGTGGTCGTGATACCACACGGGGACTATAGCACCAGAATGCTCCTTTCCAGTAAATTTATCCAAGCCACAGCCCTTGAACTGAAAATTATTCATTGCCAAGCAAATCTGTTTGATGTCAATACAGGGGAGATTATGATAGATAAACCATTCATCATAGTAAATGCCATAGACTTCTGCCCTTCTCCTGAACATTCCAAGATCAAAGTATATATTATATCCAACCGGAATGAAATCCCACACCCTCTTTGGATTCAGTATCTTGGAAAATTCTTTAATAATTAACTCTTCTGAGCATTCCCATTCCTTTAAAATTTTCAGTGGACCTATGCCCCTGCCAGACCTATCCAGTGCTTGATACTGGATTGTGATGATCTTGCACGCTAAGGGATCAAATGAGGCTTTTCCCCATGTTTCCCCCCCCGTTCTTAATCTTCTGATGATCTCGGGGTCTGTATAACCAACCTCTATGTCATAATAGTATTCTGCCATTATGATACATTGGAATTTTTAGAAGATAACAACAATATATAACACACAGTATATAAAACGAAAATGGAAATTGGGATGACCCTTCTTCTAGATATCGGGATCATAATAGTCGCAGCAACATTTTTGGGGTTTATAGCCAGATATCTTAAACAACCTCTGATACTTGCATATATACTTGCGGGTATGTTGATAGGTCCACCTGTTCTGGGTTTGATAACACAGGAAGACATAATAGATATATTGGCAGAATTAGGTATCGCTTTTCTGTTGTTTATGGTGGGTCTGGAATTGGATATAAAGAGGCTTAAGGATGTGGGAAAGGTCTCGGTGGGTTGTGGTCTGGGACAGATAATCGTCACATTCATCTTCGGATACATCCTCGCGATATCTCTTGGACCCATATCTCCAGATTATCCACTCACTCCATTTTACATAGCATTTGCCCTCACCATTAGCAGTACTATGGTAGTGATCAAACTATTGTCAGATAAGAATGAATTGGATACATTGCATGGAAAGATAGTTTTAGGAACCCTGTTAGTTCAGGATGTAGTGACTATCCTAGTTTTAGCTGCTCTCCCCACACTAAAGAAATTTTCACCCTCACTCCTAACTGCATCTATGATAACGGGTATAGGTCTAATTTCTATTGCCATGGTTAGCAGTAGATTTATTCTTCCCTTATTTATAAGATTTGCTGCCAAATCTATTGAATTATTATTTTTATTTGCGCTCTCTTGGTGTTTTCTCTTCTCCTTATTTACATACTTGGTATTCCTCTATCTCTTGGGTTTTGAGATTCCACCGATTGCCATTGGTTCATTTCTAGCTGGAGTAAGCCTGGCTTCATTTCCCTATAATCTGGAGATAGTTGGCAGGATAAGATCCCTGAAGGATTTCTTTGTCACCATCTTCTTTGCTTCATTGGGAATGAAGGTTACTATCGGAATCCCAGGGATTCAATTTACAAGCGTATCAACATTCATTAGTTCCTTTATAAATTTATTAGTCATCACCATCGAAAATCCTTTAACTAAAGAGGTTATCATATTCTCCATGTTTGTTTTATTGGGTACGGTTTTAATTATGTTCATCATTGCCACTTTGTTCGGCTATGGAAAAAGGACATCCTTTCTGACCGCCATCTCGTTGGCCCAGATATCTGAATTTTCATTGATCCTGGTGATTGAGGGTCAAACTCTAGGTCATATAGATGAAGGGACATTCTCTCTGATAACATGGATTGCCCTTGTAACCATTACTGCCAGTTCATATTTCATAATTCATGGAAAGGGGCTCTATGATAGGTTAATTCCAATTCTTAGAATATTTGACAGGATCTCTAAAGGTAGAGAATTGGAGGATATACCAGAAAGATCGGAAAAGCATGTCATAGTATGTGGCTGCCATAGGATGGGTTCAAGGATCGTTGATACATTGAAAAAATTGGGAAGGGATTTTTTGGTAGTAGACTATAATCCAGGTATTATCAAACGATTACTGGAACAGAGAATTCCCTGTATATATGGGGATATAGGGGATTCGGAAATCTTGGAAAGGATTGATCTGAGGGATGCAGAAATTGTTATTTCTACTATTCCAGATCAAGATGCGAATCACCTCCTGATTTTTGAAACAAAGAAAAGAAACCCAGAGACCCTGATATTTATAACTGCAGATTATCTCGATCAGGCATTGGAACTTTATAATGCCGGAGCAGATTATGTAATATTGCCCAAGATGGTTAGTGGAGATAGGGTATCGGACCTCTTAAAAATCTGTATTAAAGACATGGATAGAATAAAGAAGATAAAGAAGAATCATATAATCAAATTGGAGGATCTGAAGAAGGAGGAACTCCTATGGGAATATGAGCCCTCATTTCTAAAATCCCTAGAAAAGAAGATTGGGAATCATAGGAGAATTTGATGCCTTCAGCCTTTAATAACCGAAATTCGACAAATTTTGGGCAAAAAACACCACTACACCGAAAGAGTACTTATCAGTATCTGATGATCTTTACCATAAAATATTACGCCACAATTAATTTAACATACTCCATTTTTCCACTTGCCTGGAATAATCTGGTTATTTCTTTTATTCTTTTTGCATCGCCATCCAGGACAAATACCTCCAGGCACTTGTTCTCTCTTAGATGGCTATGTATCTGTGT
>Ga0209410_1000814_pt1 | contig 14763 bp, 11 predicted proteins | sample Mar14436cmmetaG_FD_184135 | JGI IMG/M metagenome (GOLD analysis project Ga0209410, IMG submission 184135) | Marine hydrothermal vent microbial communities from Guaymas Basin, Gulf of California to study Microbial Dark Matter (Phase II) - Marker... ... | reverse complement strand
GATTGCGCAACTTGAAAAGATTCCTGACGGAAAGCGTTGGCTGGAAGAATACGAAAAGGCCAAAGACCCTTGGTTCTACGTGTCTTGTGGAAGTGGCTGGTACCACCATGAAGGTAGCTGGATAACACACCCCGAAATACCATTTAGTTACATAAAAAGCTACGTGGAGCGACTGGAAAAAGGTGAGACTATTGAGCGTGCCTTAGATGAGATAGACAAGCAAAGGGACCAAATCGTTGCAGAGTATAGGAACCTGATCCAGACAGATGAGGACAGAAAGGCCTTTGAGGATGCCTATAAAACCATTCGTACTATTTATAGGTACGCTGAGGACCATCTTTTCTGGGTAGAACACTGGCTCCACACCATTTGGTACTCAAAGATCAGAGAACTTGGTGCATTGCTGGTTAAATATGACATGCTAAGCCAGGTGGACGATATTTTCATGTTTAACCGCTACGAGATCCCGGAGATGCTTACTGAACTATCCATTGCATGGGCCCTGGGCGTGGATATCCCCGTAAGAGGCAGTTATTACAAAGCAAAGGCACCCAAGCGCCGCAATATTCTTGAAGCCGCTGCCAAGTGGATGCCCACCCCTGCCCTAGGGGTGCCCCCAGAAGAAGTGGCAGAACCTTTCACCATCATGCTTTGGGGAATTACAACAGACAAGGTTAAGGAATGGCTAAAAGGTGTTGAGGCCCCCGAGGCCGGAGCAGTAAATGAGATAAAAGGATTTGCCTCATCGGCCGGTGTTGCAGAAGGTCCTGCTCGTGTCCTCAAGCTCCTCAAGGACATTACCGAGCTTAAGCACGGTGAGGTGCTGGTTTGCCCTTCAACTAACCCCTCATGGGCTCCGGTATTTACCAAGATCAAAGCTGCGGTCACTGATATTGGAGGGCTGACCAGCCATGCGGCGATTGTGTGCAGAGAGTATGGCGTGCCTTCGGTGACCGGCACAGGGGTAGCAACCTCAGTCATTAACACTGGTGATATTGTCCGTGTCGATGGGGATACGGGGGTAGTAACCATCGTTAAGCGTGCCCAATAGGCTCGGGCACTGAAACACAGGAGGGGAGGCTTGCCCTCTCCTCTTTAAAATTGCTCCAAAAGAGCATGAGGCAGGGGGAGCAAATGGAACATGTCTTGGATTTTAGGAATGTTGACAAAGGGTCAATTGCCTCAGTGGGAGGCAAAAACGCCAGCCTAGGGGAAATGATTAAGGCAGGCATAAGGGTGCCACCTGGATTTGCTGTTACAACACAAAGCTATCTCAGTTACATCACAGAAAGCGGGATAAAGGACAATATATTTGCAATATTGGCTGAAATGAATCCCGAGGAAGTTGATTCGGTTAATGCAGCCAGCGAGAAGATACAAGAACTGATGAAACAAGTGGAGATACCACAGGATATAAAAGGCGCAATCGAGCAAGCCTATGATCGCCTTTGCAGGGAGTGTGAGACAGAGGCCGCTCCCGTTGCTGTGCGGTCCAGTGCTACCGCTGAAGATCTGCCCACTGCCAGCTTTGCAGGACAGCAGGACACTTACCTATGGATTGAAGGTAAGGACAACGTACTCGAAAAGGTTCGTGATTGCTGGGCCAGCCTTTTTACCCCTAGGGCTATCAGCTACCGGGTCAAGAATAATTTTCCGCATGAGAAGGTACTCATTAGTGTTGGTGTTCAGCGAATGGCTAATTCAAAGGCTGCAGGGGTAATGTTTACCCTTAATCCCACAGATGGTGACCGCTCCAAAGTAGTGATTGAGGGCAGTTGGGGCCTGGGCGAGACGGTGGTATCAGGAACAGTGACTCCCGACAAGTTCGTGATTGACAAAGTGATAATGGAAATCAGCGAGCGCACCATTTCACGCAAGCATATTCAGTGCATTTATAACCCAGACGGCGGGGGAACCATAGATACGGATGTAAGGGAAGACCTGCAGACCAAGTGTTGTCTGGAAGACCAGGAGATCAGGGAGCTGGTGCGAATGGCAAAGAAGATAGAAGATCATTACGGCCGGCCTATGGACATCGAGTGGGCAATTGACAAAGACATACCCTTTCCCCAAAACATCTTCATTGTTCAGGCACGGCCCGAGACAGTATGGAGCCAGAAAAAACGAGAGCCCAAGATAGGGGAAAAATCAGGATATCAACTGCTCATGGAACAGGCCATGAAGCGGATAAAGATACCGTAGGGAGTTAAAAGTTAAGAGTTAGAAGTTAGGAGTTAAGAGTTAGGAGTTAGAAGACAGGAGGTAGAATTCAGAAGTAAGAAGCCAGGATAAAGGGGAGACGAATAACGGTGAACGGTGAACCGTGAACACTGAACAGTTTAAAAGGAGGAATGAACAGTATGAAAAGTATGCGAGACTTTATCGAGCAGGCAGAAAAAGAGGGAATGTTGAAAAGGATCAATGCAGAGGTGGACTGGGATCTGGAACTCTCACACATTGCCAAACTGAATGAAGAGGCAGGAGGCCCCGCTCTGTTGTTTGAAAACGTCAAGGACTATGACTCGCCTGTCATAACGTCCGTCTGCACAACAACGCAGCGTCTAGCTTTGATAATGGGGGAACCAAGGGAATCAACATTAGTGGATCTTATGAGGGTATGGGTGGAAAAGAACAAAAATAAGATTCCGCCCAAAGAAGTTGATACAGGTCCATGCAAAGAGAATATTATGACAGGGGATGATATAGATTTGTTCAAATTCCCTGTACCCAAGTATTACCCTCTTGATGGTGGCAGGTACTTCGGGACAGCCCACTTCGTGGTTACTAAAGATCCGGAAACCGGGTGGGTAAACCTGGGGACGTATCGACTCCAATTGCTTGACAAGGACAAACTGGGAACCCAATTCATAAAAGGAAAGCATGCTGACATCATGTTAAAAAAATACCAGGCTATGGGTAAACCCATGCCAGTGGCTGTGGTTGTGGGATGCGATCCCTTGCTTTTCCTCATGGGCGCAGCTAGATTCTCCGCTTTTGAATGTGAGTATGATTTTGCTGGTTCAATTCGCGGAGAAGCGATAGAGGTTGTCAAGTGTGAAACCAACGACCTGATTGTTCCGGCAACTGCTGAGATAGTAGTTGAAGGCGAGGTGGATGCCGACAAATTTATGGAGGAAGGCCCTTTTGGTGAATACACCGGTTATTATTCGGGAGTGGGTACAGATCCCAGGAACTACATCGATGTCAAGTGCGTCACCTACCGCAATAATCCGATCTTCTGGGGGACCACAGTGGGTAGGGCCGTGACCGACACCCACATGACCATGGCCCTCACCTATGGGGCGACCCTTTGGCAGCAGTTGGTGGATATGAGGATACCGGGTGTAAAAGCGGTTTACTGCCCTCCTGAAGGCTCAGGAAGATTCCTTGCCATCATTTCGGTGAAACAGATGTATCCTGGCCATGCTAATCAAGTTCTGACAGCAGCCATTTCAACTGAAATGGGCGCATATGGCCTAAAAATTGTGATCGTGGTGGACGAGGATATCGACCCATGGGACATACCCAGGGTGATGTATGCACTGAGTTTCCGGGCCCAGCCCAATCGCTGCGAGATCATAAAGCGCGGCCGTTCGACCCCGCTGGATCCCTCTCTGCCCATCAACGCCAGAGAGATTACGGGCAGGCTCTTGATCGACGCAACTATTCCATACGAATGGAAGGAGAAGCCTATCCCCATTGAACTTGACGCCAACGTGGTGGATAGGATAAGGGCCAGGTGGACCGAATTGGGACTCGATTAGATATCAGGCAAAATCAAATGAAGGCTGTACCGGGCGGAAGGCGCCGAAGCGTTGTGGCTTGAACCGACTAGCTGTGAGGAGAAACTATAATGTCAACCACTTCTAAATTGGAAGGCAAAAAGGTTCTTATAGTAGATGACGAGGGAGACATCCTGGAGGTATTGGAAGAACTGCTCTCCATGTGCCGGATCACAAAGGCTGCGACGTTTGAGCAAGCAAAGCAAGCCCTTGAATCGGAGCGGTTTGATATCGCGGTTTTAGACATTATGGGAGTGGATGGCTATAGTCTATTGGAAATTGCCAATAAGCGAGGCATTACTGCTGTAATGCTCACGGCACATGCCTTCACACCTGACAATTTAAAGCGATCCATAAAGGAAGGGGCGGCCAGCTATATTCCCAAGGACGAAATAGGTGATATTGCAGAATTTCTTGTGGAGGTCTTGGAGGCCAAGGAGAGAGATGAAGATCCCTGGGAATCATGGAGCAAGAGGTTGCCGCCGTCGTATTTTGAAAGAAGATGGGGTGCGGCGTGGCAAGATGCTGACAAGGAGTTTTGGGAACGCTTCAAGGCGAGCCTGAAAGCACGCCGGGCCCGGAGAAAAAATTCTGACTAAACAAAAAGGAGGAATCCATGCGGCCAATCAGGTACAAGGAAGAGATGGTAAATGAGTTTTTACGGGACGGTTACTGGACACAGGAGACCTTCTTTGACTTTTACGAAAGAAATGCAAGGGAGTATGGTGATAGAGAGGCCCTGGTTGATTCCAAATACAGGGTCACATGGGCAGAGGCCAAGCGGCTGGCCGATGCCATCGCCATGACCTGGATCGAGATGGGGATTCCCAAGGATGCCAGGATAATAATACAGTCCCCTAACAGCGTATTTGGCTTTCTCTCCCGAATCGCTGCAGAAAGGGCTGGCCTTATTTCCCTAACCGTATACCCTTACCTAAGGGAAAGAGAACTGGAATACATGACAGAAAGAACCGAGGCCACTGCGGTGGTTATTCCCAGTGTTTACAGGAAATTCGATTACCTTGAGATGTACAAGCACCTAAAGGAAAAATTCTCCCATCTAAAGTATATCTTCCTTTTTGATGACTCTGTACCTCAAGAGGCTCCATCCGATACCTATTCCTTGACAACCCTTGCCAACCAAAGGGCTGAAAAACCCATGGACCAAGGGGTCCTCGATGAGCGGAAGCTTGACCCAATCTGGAATGTTGGCCTGCTCACCAGCACCACGGGTACCACCGGCCTTCCCAAGCTCGTGGAATGGCCGATAGCACCAAGGGTCTGCACGTCCAAGGCCCGGGTAGACCTGTGGAAGCTAACCAAGGACGATATCACCATGGCCATTGCTCCTCACGCAGGGGGAGCAGCAGGAACCTTAACCTATTTTGCCGCACCACTGGTAGGGGCTAAGACGGTCATGTTGGAAGAGTTTGACCCGGAAGCAGCATTGGAACGGATAGAGAAAGAAAAGGTAACGGCCATAGGTGTTGTACCTACACACCTAGTGCGGATGCTGCAGGCAGATGTATCAAAATATGATCTGAGCTCCCTAAGATTCATCCGTTCCGCTGGGGGATACCTTTCCCCCCAGCTTGCCGAGGAGGCTGAAGAGAAATTCGGAGCAGTAATTACTAGCGATCTAGGCACACAAGACATGGGCTCTGTTGCAGGCTGCTATGTCGATGATCCCCGAGAGATCCGCAGAAGGACGGTGGGTAGAATGCTTCCGGGCAACAAGGTGAGGCTGCTAGATGAAAACGGCAACGAAGTACCCACTGGTGAGCCCGGAATACTTTATTTCAGGGGACCCCATGCTCCTGCCGGATATTATAGGGATGAAAAACTCACTATGACGGTATTCGACCCCGACGGCTGGACCACCACCGGAGATATCGTTAAATTTGAAAATGAGTGCCTTATGATTTTGGGCAGGGCAAAAGACATGATCATCCGTGGAGGCCAAAACATTTACCCTGCTGAGATAGAAGGATTGCTAAATGAACATCCTAAAGTCGCCGCGGTTGCCATAGTGGGGTATCCTGACAAGGAAATGGGAGAGAGGGCATGTGCTTGTATCGTGACAAAGGGTGGACAGGATTTTCAATTTGACGAAATGGTGGACTTCCTCAAGCAAAAGAAGCTTGCCATGTTCAAGCTGCCCGAAAAAATGGTCGTCATGGACTCTTTGCCCACTGTGGGTGATTCCGGGAAAATAGACAAAAAGGTGTTGAAAAAGCAGATCGAAGAAAAAATAAAGGTAGGTTAAATTTGATTAAGGGGGGCTCGGGAGTAGTGGAAAAGATTGTCCTTATCATCTCAACACTGGACACAAAGGGAACTGAGACCCTCTACCTCAAAGAAAGGATCAAATCCCTAGGACTGAGGCCCCTGTTGATGGATCTGTCCATGAGAGGAAAGGAGCCCTCTCCTGCTGAGATCACACCAGCTGAAATAGCCGAGGCAGGCGGCAGTAGCATCCAAGAGATTCACAGCTCAAGAGACAGGGCTCAAATTACCAACGTAACCATAAAAGGGGCCAAGGCTGTGGCCTTGAAGTTATACCAGGAAGGTAAGATTGACGCCATTGTAGGGCTTGGCGGTTCAACCGGGTCCCTCATGGCCACAGAGGTAATGAGGTCGCTGCCCTTTGGCCTTCCCAAGTTGATGATATCATCCACTGCCGCCCTCCCCGGCCTATCCACTCGCTATATCGGTACCGGCGACATAGCCCTTCTCCATTCGGTCATTGAGATCTCGGGCCTGTCGAATCTGTTGAAGAACGTGCTTGAGCGCGCGGCCGGCGCCGTTTACGGGATGATTACCGACCACATCACAGAACCTGCTGGATCAGGAGAAAAAGCCATAGCACTTACCATGCTCGGTCCCTGCGAGCAGTGTGCCAGTGCGGTACGCAGGGCACTTGAGCAAAAAGGTTACCAGGTGATTGGGTTTTCCGCCGCGGGCATAGGAGACCGGGCCATGGAAGAGATGATATCCCAAGGATTCTTTCAAGGTGTTATTGATCTTGCCCCCGGTGGAGTTGGAGAACACTTATTCGGGTTCATGCGCGATGCCGGTCCTCGTCGGCTTGAGTCAGCTGGGGAAATGGGGATTCCCCAGGTTATATCCACGTGTAGTGTAAATCACATGACTCCCGCGAAGTCCAAATACAAACCGGAATACCATCAACGCCCAAAATACGACCTGGACAAATATCGTACCTGGATACGCCTGAATGAGGAGGAACTAAGACTGGTTGCACATACCTTTGCCGAAAAGCTCAACCGGGCCAAGGGCCCAGTAAGAATAGTGATACCCTTGCGTGGCTGGTCATCGGTGGACATCCCAGGCAACCCCACGTACAATCCCGAGCAGGATCAAATTTTCGTGGATGAGCTCAGAAAAAACTTGAATCAGCAAATACAGATTGTTGAAGTAGATGCAAACATGGAGGATCCTGCCTTTGCCGACAGGGTCGTCCAAGTGGCGCTGGAAGTACTCTAGATGCAATTTCTCATCAACTCAGGTGCGGACCAATATGACATCGAGGCGTACGTGAGGGCCATAGGAGAAAACTTCCTGGTGGCCATATGGGGAGGCGAGCGCCCGCATATAGGCGCGATCGCCGTTGCTCAACCAAGACCTAGCCTCAAGGATCCCAATAGAATCAGCTCCACGGCCTCTGTGTTTTGCCTGCTGGGTCATAAGGAAGATAAACTGGCAAAGGCTGCGTCCGAGGCACTGGCAGCGGCCCTGAATACCACAGTTGTTGTGACCGCCGGAATTCATTGGGACAATATTGATGAGCAGGGCATCCGCAGGGTGATGGAAAACACCCAGATACTTGTACGCCGAATACTGGAGGAGATCGGAGACAGGAGAAAAAAGGAGGCTGAGTGAAAAGGCGAATTGTAGTTGGCATAACAGGAGCAAGTGGGGTGATTTATGGAATCAGGATGCTTGAGCACTTGAAGGGCCAAGACATTGAGACGCATCTCATCATATCAGAAGCTGCAAAGGATAACATCCGAATAGAAACCTCCTATTCCGTCGACCAAGTGTGCGCCCTTGCAGACCACGTATATGGCAACAATGAACTGACAGCTCCCCTGGCCAGCGGGTCATTTCTCACAGAGGGAATGGTGGTGATCCCGTGCACCATAAAGACCTTGTCGGGTATTGCAAACTCTTACACCAGCAGCCTCATGGTTCGGGCTGCTGATGTGACCTTGAAGGAAAAGAGAAAACTGGTGCTCATAGTAAGGGAGACCCCTCTTCACAAAGGGCACCTGAGACTAATGGCCGCAGCGGCTGACCTCGGGGCCCATATCCTGCCTCCTATCCCGTCCTTCTATCATCAGCCCAAGACAATTGACGATATCATTGACCAAACCTTGGGAAAAATTCTTGACTATCTTGGGATATCGCATAATCTCTTTAAGAGGTGGGGATCATAGGAATCGAGGGGAAAGATGTCCGAGTCACTGGACGTAATAATCGTTGACGACGATCCAGCCGTGTGCCAGAGCGTATCAGGGCTTGTGACGGCATTCTACACATGGGGAAACGTGTTGGGATTCACGGATTTTCATGAGGCTGCCTCGCACTGCCTCCACAGGCCGACGGGAGTGGCTGTGTTCCTCTTGGACGCCTATCTAGGAGAAAAGACAGCGTTTTCCCTGCTAGAAAAGATTACACAGAACTTTCCTATGGCTTACGAAGACACCATCATCATGACGGGGTATCCGAGTGATGACCTTGTAAATACCTGCCTTGCAATGGACATTCCGTACCTTTTGGAAAAACCCGTAAGGCCTTATGCATTGCAGCTTGCCGTACGAGCCATAGTCAACAAATATATAAAATTTGCCAAGAGGCTCCTGGACGACCCGGATTTCGTAGGCTATTTACCTAGGTTTTGACGTGACTTGCCCGTGGAAAAAATCCTCGCGAGGTCATTGTCTATTACGTAGATACAGACTTCCTTTGCTCCCTGGTGGGTGTAGCCGTACTTCCGCGCCAGGTTCTTAATCAGGTACGACACTTCATCTCTTATCCGCCTGTCATGGCTCTTGAAAGGACTGGTGCCGTAGTCCTTTATGGCCTGTCTGAAATTTGAATTGTTAAGGAAGGGGTCCAGTACGTTCTCCTTGAGGTTATGCACATAGCGCTCGCGCAATGCCCGGAAAAGCTCTGTCTCCTCCAGGGTCCTCCCGCCCACGAGCATTTCCTGCGTAAGGGTACGGGATGCGTATTGCACCTGTACGCCATTGCGGAAAGCAGCCCTTTTTTCCTTGTCTGCCTCTTGCCCTAAGAGCTTCTCCTCCACCTCCTTGAGGAATCCCTCGGTTATGTGAATCCTATCCCCAGTGTAGATGCACTGCTCCACGCGGCCTATGTCGAAATTGACGGCAAAAAGGTAATTCTTAATGTCTCTTGAGATCTGGTCTTCATTATAGCTGTATAGCGATTCCTTGACTTCTTGCAAAACTTCATAGTTGTAAGACCTGGTGAGAGAATCAAGGAACCCGTCTGGAATCATGGCAGCAAGATCCTTGCGCCTCTTTTTAAAAAAATTGCAGACCATTGCCATGGTTATGAGCTTTTCTTTCTTGGAATAGGTGGAATAGAACTCGCTGAAGATCTTTATGGAATCACGTCCTGAAAATCCTGTATCCCCTTCTCGTTCGGATTCGGCAATTATCCGCTTGCGCCGGGCTGCTGTGAACCTCTTTCTGTCATCCTCTGTCAGCCATGGCGGTATAAGGCCAGTGTAGATATCCATCTTAAGAAGTTGCAGCGCTCGGTCGCAGTAAAGCTCGTATCTGCTAGGTTCCTGGATCCACTCTTCCATGGCCTCTGAAGTGCGCCTGAGCCGTGAAGAAATAATCACCTTGGCGAAATTCTGCAGTACCTTTGGCAAAAAATCCTTTTCAATCTGATCGCCAAAGACATTCTTGTAAATCTTCACCTCGGTGTTGTAGTCCAACACGTAAGGTATCTTGATATAGATGATCCGGTCAGAAAAGGACTGGGTCTTTGCGATATCGGGCCGGTCGGCAGGGTTCATAAGCGCCAGGAACAAAGATCGCACATTTTCCTCCATGTCCTCAACCTTGTGCACCCCCTCGCTTATGATTCCATGAAGCGCCTCGAAGCGTTGCTTGTTGTGGTCTTTAACATCCATTAAGGCGTAAATACCGTTATTCGTCTTGGCATAGGTAGAATATATATATCGCACCCTGTTACTGCCACGAAGGATATTATCGAGCTGGCTTTGCAGTACCTGGTTGGTCAGCACATTGGACTTTGGGCCCTTGTCCCCGGGATTGTAAACGCTAACACCCTCACCAAGGCGGCGGTTAAATACATATCTCCTCGCAAATACCATTGAGAAAACTCTCGCAGGCGAATCGAGCATGCCCATGAGAGCATCGTACAAAGATGAGCATATGGTGCAAGGGCTTTCTCTGAACACCCATTCGTACTGTTTCTCGGTAAACAGCTTTTCCTTGAAACCCTCATCCTGTATCAAGCTATCAAGGATTTCCTTCCTATGTCCCTTGGGGATCAGTAATATGGGATTGTCGTGGCTGGGGCACGGAACTTCCACGTATCGCTTATTTGAAAGACTCAGGACTTGGCCGCGCGCAGATCCATGACCACCCAGTCCTTCATCCCTGTTCACTAGGCTGTGCAGTTGGGCCAAAAGCGCATGGGCCTCTTGCTCCACATGTGCGCCCAATTCTTTCTTGTCAAGTCTCCACACAATCTCGTACTGGACCCCATCTCCGGTATTGGCGTACTGCTCAAATCGCATAAGAAGGTTGTTCAGGAAGGTGCTCTTTCCACAGCCATGGGGTCCTTCAAACACATAGATCCTATTTTGCTGGGCCCCACGCCTGAACGTGGAAACATGATTAATTAGCCTATTTGCAAAAAGTCGATCAGCAAAAAACGGATGATCACTCCCCTCAACAAAAAGCCTGCTGCAATCATAATAGACATAGTTTATGGATTCGGGGTCATCAGGATACTCATCCACGCCCTCACCAACATAGGTGTGTACCATGTCATGGAAAACCTGGAATATGTCTCGCAAGATAATCTCTGGTTTGTCGGAAACCAGCCCCAGGAAATCCTCAAAAGGCATGCAGCGCCCCTTGGCCGTGTCCTTAATCTCTTCACACAGCCTTCCAAGGATATCGTGTGCGGGTCTCATTTATGAGACACCTCCCCTAGGATCTTTTTGCTCAGTTTCCTCTCTTTCATCGTATATAAGATTCTCTGGTACTTTGGTTCTTTGAGTGGTTCTGGCTCCTGTTTAATCGCCAAATTTCCCCAGTATCTCCACATGGAGGACTGAGACGATTCCATCATATCTTCCACGATCTCGGTGGTCTCCAGTTTTACTGGTGCTCCCCACAGATACTCTATACCCATCATGGTATTCGGGATAAATTCCTTCACCAGGGGCTTGCCTTCGAACTTATGGGTGAGGTATAAAGATCCGTCTGTCATTTTGGACTCATCGAGCCAGATGTCAGGAGGATGGTAAAGGAGGCTTTCCAACATCTCCCTATAAGCATCGGCATTGCGGCTCTTCACATATATCTCCCATACGCCCTTTTGCCGGTTAAGCCTTCTGCCTGCCACGAAAAGGCGATGTTTGTCCACGAACTCCTGATCCACAAACGAATGAATAAACCGGAAATCATCATAGTTTTCCCGGACCCCAAAAATGGTAGAAATACCCTTTCCAGTTTTTTGGTTATAGTGCCTGCGAAGCTCTATATCTGCGACCCTCTGGTAATCATAGGAAAGCTTTCCCCTGTCAGCCATTTCCTCAATGTATGAAAAAAGCCGCAGCCCTATCGCATAAGGATTGACCCCAATACGGGACAGGGCTGTAACCCCAGCGTTGATCCGGGCAAAGTCCACCTCATGGCCTTTTATGCGTTCGTCATTCAAAAAAAGCTTCTCGTGCCAATAGCTTGCCCATCCCTCATTCATGATTTTCGTTCGAATTTGGGGCTGGAAAAACAATGACGTATCACGGACGATTTGCATTACAGAGCGCATCCACTTGTTCTCTTCCTTTTTGAGAAAAGTGGAATTGTCCTGTATGAACTGTATCAAGTCCTGCTTCTCTATCTTTTTCTTCTTCTTGTGCTTTTCATAGAGCGCATCGAACTCGGGGTGCTCCTTGATTACTCGAGAAAAAAAGATTGATTCGGCCAGTTCATGATACGCCCTTTTGGTCATATTATACCTTTCAATTTCCTTCAGGTATTCCGAGGGTTTTACTCGCTGAACCTTCTGCAAAAAGACATCAAAATAGAAATCAACCTTGGGCGAGGCCTTTATCTGCTCTGAGACCTCATTCTTGGTGAGCTCGTCATGAAAACCAACGAGATTGTCAATACTCCTGGTGAACTCTATCACATAGTCTACCCACCTACCCTTCTCGGATCGCAATGAGGCTATGAGCCTTTTGTCAGAGAGCGCCTTACCCAGAAAATCCTCACTCCAGGTGTGGCTGAAAAGGATGTTGTTTTGAAAGAAATCAATGTGAGCAATGACATGGTAAAAGATCATCACGTTTAACCAATCGGGGTTGTTGTCGTTGTAAAAGGAAATGGCCGGCCGTGTATTTATTACCGTTTCATAGGGATTGTGGGGGTAAAGTTCGTAGCGCCCTTTTTGCTTCAACACCTCCACGTCATGTACCCAGTAGTCGTAAAGGGTGGGTATCATCATTTTTGGACCTAGCTCCACAAGATCCCTGTTGGTTACAATATACTCCAGTGTCTCATCCTCAAAGCGCAAACCCACTTCACGGGCGCGCTCCTTGCACCCTTCCATGATCTTCTTGGTATGTTGATCAATCAACTGCATTATGGCTTACCAACACCTCCAGAGGATCCTTTACCAGTTACCTCAAGAAATAACTTTATGTTGGAGATACCATGCTTCCTCCAATGCCAAATGACAAATGTCAAATGTCAAATCAATGCCAAATTCACAAAATGCCAAACCGACTTGTGTTCTCCCCACCACGCATGAACACGTCCAGATCCTGCACATCTCCATCATGAGAATCTGGAATTCCTCTTTATGTTCCGCCTTAGGCCTTGCGCCCTACGCCCTTTTCAACTTATCAACCTTTTGATACCCTTTAGTAGCCTATCGTCATCAGGTTCTCCAGTTACCGAATCCATTCGAAGCTTTTCGCGTTGTTTGTCCAACAGACCTGAATCCTTTATGTACCGTTCCATTACACTTATGGATCCGCCTGATGCGTTGGCCCTTGCTATGGTTATACCTACCCTGTTGCTGTAGTTCACCATCTTTTCCAGTTCCGGCATCGTTCTTTTGCCCTCGGTGTCCCAATCCTCGCCATCCGTGCCATGGAACACATATATATTGTAATCCCTTGCCAGTCCCTCTTCCTCTATGATCTTGTTTACAAGTTGGTAGGCGGATTCCACCTTGGTTCCTCCTGCCACTGTACTGTTGTAATAGACGTGAAAGTCCGGGACCTCCTTTGCCTCAGTGTCATGTAGGATAAATCGTGTTTCCACTTGTTTTTCATACTGGTAGAGCAGCCACGCATAGATCAGAACATGTTGAGACACGACAATTTCTGTTGGGAGGCCACTCATGGAACCTGAATAGTCCCGGACAAAAAATACCACGGCTTGGCTCTCAAACTCCCTTTCCTTTGACAAGATCCTGTATACCTTGTCGTCAGGCGAGACCACGAGGCGCGAGGTATCAAGCTCATCTTCTGGATCTAGATTCCCAAGCTGTATGTTAGTTTCAACTATCCTGCGCAGGGTAGCCTTTTTGTCCAGTATTTGTCCCGCACCCTTATGCCGATCAGTAAGGTCATAGGTGTAGCGGGTCAAGGAAGCTCGTTTACCTTTGTTTTGCAGATTAGGAAGCTCAAAATTTTCCGTAAGGATCTTTCCCAAGTCATAGGCGGCAGACTCTATCTCGTGCTGTGCTCCTTGCCCTTGCCCTGCTCCCCCAGATCCCTCCTGGCCTGGGCCATAGATGGGCTCTTCCCCTACAACCTCTCCTTCATGGCCTTCCCCAGAGCCTCCGGTGGCGCCCCCATCTCCACCCTCTCCATGATGTGTAAGATCATGCACGAATTTCTCTTCCACCGTCGTTGGAACAATAACTATTTTACTCCCCCTCCCTTTCCCAGGCTTAATGAGCCTCCCTATTCTGATCTTGCGAGGAAATCCGTCCTTTTCCCTCTGTCTGTCTCGCTCCAAAAGCTCTTCCAGGGACCGGATCGTATGGACCCCGGTATACCTGGGAAAGAAATGAGATTGGAGCAAGAAAAGATCGCTCCACATGTAAAGGGTGTCCCTGGAATAGTAACGATCAGTTCTCATCGTTCTGTGTACAGAAGTATTCGATGGTTTTCTGGGCACAGGTGCGACAATAGCCCAGCTTGTTCAGCATCGTATCTATCATTCGATCATACAGTTTCTGGTTCTCCTCATTGGTACGATTGGCAAGTGCACCTATGAGACTTCCCGCACCGGCAATATCAGACTTTAGCCGCACGTCGGTTACGGCCTTTACCAGTTCTATGTTGTCCATGAAATCATAATTGGGCTCCACAGAGATCTTCTGCCCGTAAATCTTTCTGATAGAGGTCCTGAAGCTGTCACGCTGCTCTTTTGTCTTGAGCCCAAGCCGTTCCTCTACACTGTGGACGTATTTCTCATCAATCTTTAGAGCCTTGAGCTCCCCTGTTTGGGGGTCCTTGTACTTCCACATCTTATCTGGCCCAAGGTTTTCCGCGTCAATGCCTATTACCATATTCACGTAGTCCATGACGTCCTTGCGGATGGCATAGGGCTCATCCATATAGGCATTGAACATCTCCGTCATAACCCGCTCCCTGTAAAGACCCTTTGCAATTTTCAGGTCTTCCAAATACTTTGCCCTATCCGCAGCC
>Ga0209410_1000813_pt1 | contig 14764 bp, 12 predicted proteins | sample Mar14436cmmetaG_FD_184135 | JGI IMG/M metagenome (GOLD analysis project Ga0209410, IMG submission 184135) | Marine hydrothermal vent microbial communities from Guaymas Basin, Gulf of California to study Microbial Dark Matter (Phase II) - Marker... ... | reverse complement strand
CTCTATCATAGCTCATCCTATAGGCTGTGGATCAGGTTGATTTAACGCTTCCCACAGGTTTTTATTGACCCCCTCCTATCTCAGGGTGTCTTGAAGCAGGGGGATGTCTTCACCCTCCTCTGCAGGCCGATAAGGAAGCTGATCGAGGAGAGGGGATTCAGGGAGCCGACGGAGCCCCAGAGGAGGGTGATCCCCCTAATCCTCGAGGGTAAAAACGTCCTTTTGATCTCTCCGACGGCGACGGGTAAAACCGAGGCCGCTGTGCTCCCCGTCTTCCACCTCTACCTCCAGAGCGGTGAAAGACCGCCGGGAATCAGCATCCTATACATCACACCCCTAAGGGCGCTGAATAGGGACATCCTCGACAGGCTTAGCTGGTGGTGCTCAAAGCTCGACATCAGGCTGGCGGTGAGACATGGAGACACATCGATGAGGGAGAGAAACATACAGAGTCGAAGCCCGCCGGAGATGCTGATCACTACGCCTGAGACGTTGCAGATCGTCCTCCTCGGCAGGAGGCTGAAGCGGTACCTAAAGGCCGTTAGATGGGTCATCGTCGACGAGGTCCATGAGCTGGCCGACAATAAGAGGGGATGCCAACTGAGCGTAGCCCTGGAACGGCTGAGGGAGATCACAGGCTGCGAATTCCAGATCATCGGCCTAAGCGCCACCATCGGCAGCCCTGAGGAGGTGGCACGATTCCTCGTAGGCGATGAGAGACCGATAGAGGTGGTGAAGGTCCCCGTGGCCAGACGAATGGAGCTGGAGGTCCTCTACCCGGAGGTGGAGCCTGAGGACTATGAGCTGGCCGAGAAGCTCTATACACATCCGGAGGTGGCGGCGAGGCTCAGGGTGATGAGGGAGCTCGTGGAGAAACACAGGACGACGCTGATCTTCACGAACACCAGGTCGACCTCCGAGGTGTTGGCCAGCAGGTTCAACATCTGGGATGTCGGCTTCCCCCTCAGCATCCATCATGGTTCTCTGGCCAAGACGAGTAGGATAGCGGCTGAGAGGGGTTTGAAGACTGGAGACCTCAGAACCGTCGTATGCACATCATCGCTGGAGCTGGGCATAGACATAGGCCGAATAGACCTCGTCATCCAATATAACTCCCCAAGGCAGGTAACGAGGCTGCTTCAGCGAGTCGGCAGAAGCGGGCATAGATTGGGGAGGGTGGCGAAGGGCGTCATCGTGGCCATAGACAGCGACGACGCCCTGGAGGCGATGGCCATCGCCCGCAGAGCCCTCAGGGAGGAGTTGGAGCCTGTTGTGATACCCGAGAAGCCCTACGACGTCCTGATAAATCAGATCGTGGCTGAGCTTATGCCGAGGGGCCGCCTATACTTCCTACAGATACTCAGGGTCTTCGGCAGGGCCTATCCATATAGGAAGCTGACGGAGGAGGACATCAAGTTCGTTGCGAGATATATGCATGAACGCTTCCCAAGATTGGCCTGGGTCTCGGAGGTCGATGAGGTTCTGATAAAGCCGAAGGGGCAGAGCAGAAGCCTATACAGATATTTCTTCGAGAACGTCTCCATGATACCAGATGAGAAGGATTACCTCGTCATCGACGTCGACAGCGATACACCTGTGGGAATACTCCACGAGGCCTTCGTCGCAGAGTATGGAAAACCAGGGGTGAAGTTCATCATCAGGGGGAGCCCCTGGAGAATCCTCAACATCTACGGAGACAAGATATACGTCAAAGCCGAGGAGGATCCGACGGGCGCCATACCCAGCTGGATCGGTGAGGAGATACCCGTCCCCCTCGAGGTGGCCCTGGAGGTAGGCTGGATAAGAGGCGAGGTTGAGAGGCTGCTTCATCGGGGGGCCACGAGGGATGAGGTGGCTGAGAGGCTGTCAGCCCTATATCCGGCGAGGAGGGAGACGATCCTCAGAGCCATAGGGGAGACCGCTGAACAGGTGGAGATGGGGCTTCCCGTCCCGACGGATAGGTGCATCATAGTCGAGGAGTTTGAGGATAACATCGTCGTCCACGCCCACTTCGGCACCCTCGTAAACAGAACCCTCGCCAGGCTCCTGGGCCACGTCATCTCAGAGGAGACCGGCTTCCCCGTGGCGGTTCAACAAGACCCATATAGGGTGATCCTCGAGACCGTAGCTGGGATCGACGCCAACTATGTGGCGGAGCTCCTGAGGAGGCTGGCCCATAGAGACCTGGAGGGAGAGCTGAGGGAGGCGGTGACGAAGACGGGTCTCTTCAAGCGTAGATTGATAAACGTAGCCAGGAAGAGTGGAGCCCTCAGCAAGTATGCCAACTTCAGCAACGTCACCCTGGGACGATTGATCAGGGGCTTTGAGGGAACCTGCATCTTCGAGGAGGCCTATAAGGATACGTTGAGGAAGGATATGGATGTGGAGTCAACCCTGAGAATGCTGAGAAAGATAGCTGAGGGGGAGATAGAGGTTGTAGCCCTCGGAGAGGGGCCTACGCCGATAGCGAGGGCCGCCATGGAGAGCATAAGGATGAAGACGGATATCGTCCCACCGGAGCGGATGAACCGCATCATCCTCGAATCAGCCAGGGTGAGACTCCTAAACGAGTCGAGAGTCCTCCTCTGCATGAAGTGTCGAAGATACATCGATTGGGTGACTGTGAGGGATCTCCCCCCTCAGCCTCGCTGCCCCCTCTGCGGCTCCACTGAGCTTGGAGTCTTCGATCATAGCCCCGAGGAGGTGATGGAGCAGTCTTCCGGAGACCGAAGGGGGGCTAAGACGGCGAAGTGGTGGAGGAGGGGGAAGGACTACTCGAAGCTCGTCTCCCTCTATGGTCGGAGAGCCATTCTGGTGGCTGCGGCCAAGAGGATAGAGCCCTCAGAGGCCTGGGACATATTATCAGAGACCGAGGACGAATCCGATGAGTTCTTCGAGCGCATCGTAGAGGCTGAGAGGATGGCCCTGAAGACCAGATTCCTATAGCGACGATGTTATTAGCCCCATAGGGGCCTCCTATATGCGATGAGGAGGATAGGATTCGTCACCATCGGCCAGTCTCCGAGGAGCGACCTGGTTCCAAGAATCATGGAGACCCTCGGCCCAGGCTTCGAGGCCGTTGAGAGGGGCGCCCTCGACGACCTAACCCTCGATGAGGTGAGACGCCACGAACCGGAGACGGGTGAGGGGCTGCTCGTCACGAGGATGAGAGACGGAACAGAGGTGAGGATCACAAAGGACTTCGTCATCCCGAGGATGCAGAGATGCATCGACGAGTTGAACTCCATGGGGTTGGAGGTTATAATGCTCCTATGCGCAGGGGGTTTCCCAGAGTTCAGGTCTAAAGCCCTCATCGTCAGACCCCTCGAGATTCTCAGAGGCGTCGTCGACGCCTCGCTGAGGAGGGGTCTGCTGGGGATACTCTATCCAGCGGCTGAGCAAACAGCCAAGGCGGCTGATGAATGGGCCACTGAGCATCGAAGAGTCTACGCCGATGCTGCATCCCCCTACGGCCCAATGGAGGAGGTGGAGGCGGCAGCCCATAGACTTGCTGAGAGGGGGGTTGACCTGACGCTGATGATCTGCATGGGCTATACGGCTGAGATGAAGCGTATAGTCAGGGAGATTACTGGGAGACCAGTCATCCTGGCGAGCTCCATGGCTGCGAGGGCCTTGAAGGAGCTCCTCTCTTAGGGCTGTGGGCTACGACATATATCTCTGCGCTCCCCTTCCTCGAAGCCATGGGCTTATGGGCCTTCACATAGCTGAAGGAGGCCTTCACCTCCCTCAGGAAGGATTCATACTCCGATCCCTGGAAGGCCTTAACCACAAGCCATCCATCCGGTCTCAGCAGCTCCAAGGCGACCCTCAGGGCGGCCCTGGCGAGGTCGAGCTGTCTACGGTGATCGATCTCCCAGACCCCTGAGATGCTGGGTGACATATCTGAGAGGACGACGTCGACGCCCCTCGGGAAGAGCTCCCTCAATCGCTTTAGGGTCTCAGCCTCAAGGGCATCCCCCTCCAGGGTGATGATGTTCTCAGCCTCCAGTGGCTTTATGGGCCTGATGTCGACGCCGACGGCTAAGCCGTCTCTGGGTAGATGCTCAGCCACAACCTGAAGCCATCCACCTGGGGCGGCTCCGAGGTCTACGACATATTTGGCTTCATCGAGGAAGTGGAACCTCTTATTCAGCTGTATCAGCTTGAAAGCCGCCCTCGATCTATATCCCCTCTTCCTCGCCATCCTTATGTAGGGGTCTCGACGCCTCTCCGCTCTCCATCTACCGCTCATATTCGATCCCCCTTAAGACCTCCTCCAGCTCCCCGATGGAGGCCTCCGTCTTCACCCCCCTCCCATGGATATGGGTTCTCGAAGCCCTATAGCCGGCCTCCCTAAGGGCTGAGACCACCAGCTCCGTCGGAAGAGATGAGAGGCCGAGCCTCGAGCAGACGACATCGATGTTATAGAAGGTTGGGGGAAGCTCAGCCTCCTCCATGGAGAGCTTGAGAATCCTGGGAAGCCTTTTATCCAACCCCACCCGACTCCGGGCTATGGAGAGCATCTCGGAGCAGAACCCTGGATCGGAGAGGGGGCCAAGCCATAGGGGGCCGCCAAGCATCATCCTCGATCCACATCTGGGGCAGACCCTGCCGCTGGGATATTCATACGCCGTCTCCCTATGTAGGCAGTTGGGGCAGTGGAGGATATAGCCCAGCTCGCCGAGGCGCTTATCCGCCTTCCTCGCCCCTTCCTCCAATTGGGCGTAGAGCCTGATGTAGTGGTCGGCGGCGTAGCTGAAGAAGGGTGTGGCGGCGACATCATGCCTCGCCGCCTCCCTCACAAGGGCTCCAGCCAGCAGCCGTAGGGCGACCTCATGGCAGTAATCGGTTCTGAGGGGGAAACCCCCATAGCGTCTAAGGCAGACCTCTGGGTATAATCCGCATAGCGGCGGCATATCCGTGGCCGTGAGGGCGAGGAGGCCTCCATCCCTACAGGCCCTTATAGCTGAGTCTATGAAGGGAATCGGCGACCCGAAGGGGTCTACGTCGACGTAGTCGAAGCGTCCATAGGGCCTATCATGGAGCGACAACAGTAGATTGGCCTCGAGGAGCCTAACCCTCACACGGTTCGAGACCCTATTGAGGCGTATATTGGCCTCGGACAGCTCCACCGCATGGGGGTTTAGGTCTCCCATCACGACCTCGCTTATCCCCTCAGCCTCCAGGGCCAGCCTTATACCCCTCACACCCGTGCCGCACATCGGCTCGCAGAGGGTTAGGGGTCTCCTAACCCGTCGATGGAGGGCTGAGACTGCGAGGATCGCTGAGTCCCGGTTCATCTTCATCCGTGGATTGTAGAAGACGGGCGCCTTAGTCGGCTCATCCACCTCCACATCCGGGATCAGGATGAGGGCCTCACCCTCCTTGATCCTCCTCGTGGGGAAGGGGAGCATCGAGGAGATATAGCCTCAAAGCCATATATGCTTCCCCAGCTGGGGATACAGCTATAAGGTTGAGGGGTTGAGGGAGATTTAGTGTCCAGGGGAGGAGAGGCCCTCTTAAAGGCCGAGGAGAGAAGGCTGCTGAGGGATAGGAGAATTCAGCTATTGATGGGACTCCTCCTCGGAGGGGGCATGGAGAGGCTGACACCCATCCTCGACCTTGAGAGGGGATATAGATATCCGGAGGCTGAGAGGATACTCGGCTCAGAGGCTGAGGAGCTCCTCGAGAAGCTGCAATCCATCGGCCTATTGGAGAGGGAGACATGCGGCCTCCTCGCCCTCTGCCCGAGATGCGGCTCCACAAAGATAGAGCCCGAGGACGACGCCTGGAGATGCCTGAGATGCAACGCCCTCGAGGAGGAGTTGAGGCATAAACCCCTATACTGCTACCGACCAAACATGGAGAGGGTTAAAAGCCTATCAGACCACCTCATCCTCCCAAGGGTCCTGGAGTTCCTTAGGGAGAGGGGGTATAGAGCCGAGAGTCCTGGGGAGCTCCTGGGGGAGTCGGGTGTAAAGCATAGATTCGACGTCATAGCGAGAGGAGCTGGGGACAATCCCCCCCTCATCGTCATCGATATAGCCCTCGGCGAGGGCCTCGCCGGAGACGTGGAGGTGAAGGAGATGTTCGCAAAGGTCTATGACGTCAACCCCTTCAGGGCGGTCCTAATAGCGGTTCCAGGGCTCAGGGAGGAGGCGAGGAGGCTGGCTGAGAGATATGGCATCGACGCCATAGAGGTGAAGGGGCCTAAATCATTGCTCAGCGGCCTGCTCAGGGTGATCCCCCCAGTGGAGGAGGCTGGATATAGAACCCTCGACGTCATGTCGCTGCTCTCCCTACCGGATCACCTGAGGAAGACGGCGACGGTTCTATGCAGCCTCGGGGAGGCCACGGCTGAGGAGGTGGCTGAGAGAACTGGGAGGGCGAGGGCCGTTGAGAGCAGCTACCTCAATCAGCTTGTGAGGATGGGATATCTGAAGAAGGAGAGGAGGGGGAGGAGGGTCCTCTTCTCCATAGTGGCATAGGTGATGGACATGAAGGCCATATCCATACATTCAAGCAGGGGTGGAACGGGTAAGACGCTACTCTCCCTAAACATAGCGGCCGTCTACGCCTCCGAGGGGAGGAGCGTAGGCCTCCTCGACTTCGACTTCAGAGCCCCCAGCCTCTCAACCCTCTTCAGATTCGAGGCGGAGAAGTGGCTGAACGACTACCTCGACGGCGAGGCCGAGGCTGAGGAGGTCGTGGTAGACGTATCGAATATGCTTGGGGTGAAGGGGCGATTCCTCGTAGGCTTCGCAAATCCGGAGATGGAGGCGATGAGGGAGATCGCCAGGAAGGATAGGAGATGGCAGACGAGGGCCCTTAGGAGGATTATGAGGCTGAGAGAGAGGCTGAGGGAGATGGGCGTCGAAACCGTGATCTTCGACACAAGCCCTGGAATCCACTACTCCTCCGTCAACGCCATAGTCTCCTCGGACATCTCCCTCCTCATCTCAACGATGGACATCGTAGACCTTGAGGGAGTTCAGAGGCTGATAAGAGACCTCTATGAGACCTTCGAGAAGAGGGTGTATATCATAGTCAACAAGGCGATACCCTACGAGCTGGTAAGTAGGGAGAGGAGGGAGACCCTCGTGGCGAGGATCAAAGGATATTTCAGGCAGCCCCTCCTCGCCATCATACCCTGCTACTGCGACCTACTATTACGGGGCTCCAGGAGAAGACCCTTCGTCCTCGACAGGGGGGAACACCCCTTCTCAAGGGTTGTGAGGGAGATAGCCCACCGTCTAGATCAACTTTAGAGGTCTAAGGCCTCCCTCACAATCTCCTCGAAGCATCGCATATATTCCCTCCCCCTACTCGTCAGCTGGTAGACCCTTCTCCTCCTGCCGCCGACATGGACGTCGAGACCCTCCAGAAATCCCCTCCTCTCAAGGGAGGAGAGGAGGGGGTAGAGAACCGGTGGCCCAACTCTCAATCCATAACGCTCCCTCAGGAGCTCCATAAGCCTATAGCCCCAGAGGGGCTCCTCATCGATCAATCTGAGGAGGAATACGTCGAGAAAAGCCCTATAGAGCCTCCTCCTGAGGTCATCCCAGAGATCATCGTCGCTGAGCATCTCAGATACTAAAAACAACCATATATAAATTGGGGATAGAAGCACAAATCCATAATTCAGCTATTAAAATGGAATTCTAAACCGTATCCCCGATATCTTTAAATATCCCCTGAGGAGTCTCGGGTTGAATATATCGGAGAATCGATATAATGTACATCCGTTCAACACAGCTACAGGTGGGGGCGATCGGGAAGATGACGTTGACGGCCGCCGTCGGCCAAGCCTTCTCCTACATAGCCCTCTCCTTCGGCATCTTCTTCTTCCTCTACGCCACCAAATACTACGTCGCAACGCTGCTCGCCCTCTTCGGCGGAGGTAGAGGCATAGCCGCCGAGAACATGAACCACCTGAGGAATGGAGGCGTCCAGCGGGGTAGGGAGCCCTTCATCTCGATACACCTTCCCTTCTACAATGAGCGGAACGTCGCGAGGCGCATCATAGAGGCCTGCCTAAACCTCGACTACACGAACTATGAGATCATAGTCGTCGACGACTCGATGGATGAGACGGTTGAGATACTGAAGGAGATAAGCGTCGAGAAGCGCAGGCCGCTTCCCACAATAAAGGTGATCCATAGAAAGGATCGAAGCGGCTTCAAGGGGGGCGCTCTCGCCGTCGCCCTGAGACATATGGATCCAAGAACGGAGTATGTCGTCGTCTTCGACGCCGACTTCATACCGCCGAGGGACATCCTGAGGCGATTCCTCTGGTACTTCGGTGAGGAGGGTGGCGAGGAGAACTGGAGGAATAACCATAGATTCGCCGATAGGATACTCGGCTACTTCGCCAACAACAATCACAACCATAGGAATGGAGGCTCCAGCATCATCGAACGGGTTGAGGAGTGGTATAGACGTAGGCGGATAGCGGCCGTTCAAGGCTACCAGCTCCACCACCTAAACAAGAGGGAGAACTGGATCACGAGGGGCGTCAGAACCGAGTTCAGCGGAAGCTACATGGTTGAGAGGGTCGCCGAGGAGTTCTTCGGAGCCATGAAGATGATCGCCGGAAGCGTCTACATGATCAGGGCTGACGTCCTAAGGGAGCTGGGCTGGACGACGAGCCTCACAGAGGATTGGGAGCTGACGGTGAGACTCTACCTCGCCGGCTATAAGGTTGTGTATACGCCGCTGATACAGGCGCCGGCTGAGATACCGACGACCATCATGAGGCTCGTCAGACAGCGTATGAGATGGGCTGAGGGGCACACCTACGTCGTGAAGAAGTATTTCTGGCGAGTCCTCAAGTCCCCGATGCTGACCTGGAGGGAGAAACTCGAATTCCTCTACTTCTCAGTCTACTATCTACAATCCTTCTTCTTCCTCGTCGGAACGGTCTCATGGATGATCGCTGAGATTCTACATCAGCATCCCTGGTTCTGGACGGCCACCTTCGGGTGGTGCCTCATCCTCAGCAACCTCTTCGCCCTCCCCCTCATGGGGCTGACCGGCCTCTTCATGGAGCGGAGCGCCCTCGAGGACTTTCCAGGACTCATCTCCTTCATCGCCCTCAGCTACGTCATCGCCCCCTTCCAAGCCTACGCCGCCCTCAGAGGCCTATTGGAGAAGGAGGAGGGGACATGGTTCAGAACCTTCAAGACGGGGAGGATCACGGAGCGCGTCCTAAGCGTCAGGCTGAGAAGGGTCTTCGGATGGGTGATACCCAGGAGGAGCTCCAGAGGGGAGAGGGAGGAGAGGACTGAGAGGAGGCGGAGAGGGGGGCCACCCATCTCCACGGTGATCTTCCTCATCCTCCTCTCAGGCCTCATCGCGTGGATAACCATCTCCGTAAGGGCTGAGGGTGAGGAGCTCGTTCAGCACACCGCCCTGATGGTGAGAGTGAGTGAAGAACCGCCCTCAGTCAACGGCGTCGCATCAAGACTCCTATTAACGAGGCTCGGGGACTCAGCCCTCGAGGCCGGTGAGGAGGAGTTCAGACACTCGGGGACAGGCTGGGAGAGGGCTTGGAGACTCCTATTGGAGAGGCCTCTGACGGAGGACTTCAAGCTGGAGGGGAGATGCCTCATCACCCTGGAGCTTAGCGCCGAGAGGGATGTCAAGGTCGACCTGGAGGTGAAGCTCCTCGAGGTCGATGAGGAGGGGGGGATCAGCCTAATAACCTCAACGAGGGTGAGGGACGTGAAGCTCTCAGCAGAATCCATCAGGATGAGCATAGCCACCGAGCCCCTCAGCGCCGTGAAGATAGAGCGGGGTCACACGCTCCTAATAGAGGTATGGATGAGGGGAAGCCCAGCCCTCTATCACCTCCACTACGGCCCCGAGGGGACGAGGATCGAGTTTCCAGGCATCATGGTACCCGAGAATACGCTACCACTCCTCTCCATCGCCCCCATCATACCTGTAGCCGTGTTGAAGATGAGAGAGAAAAAAGGAGGTGAGAAGAAGTGAGTGATAGCGAGCTGGGGATTAAGAGCCTCATCCTATGGGCCATACTGCTATCCCTGACTATGCTTCCCTTCATAGGCACCATAAACGACCTCCTGGCCCAGGCTGCAGCCTCCACCCGACTCGACGCCTTCATCGAAACCTATATATCGCCGCCGATGGCGATGGCGGTAGCCGCCATCCTCACCTACGTCTTCGGCATAGAGGCCACAGCCCTCGGCCACTCCATCTACCTCGTGGAGCACTACCTCCCCTACAAGCTGCTGCTGGACTGGAACTGCGTCGGATGGCAGAGTATGTTGCTCCTCATCATAAGCCTCGCAGCTGGACTGCAGGGAAGCCACTCAAGGCTTAGCAAGTTGAAATGCATTCTGCTCGGCGTCGTCGGCGTCATACTGCTAAACCTGATGAGGGTGGCCCTCGACGCCCTCCTCCTCGAGGCCTATGGGCCGAGGGTTGCCATAGCCTTCCACGACTACGCCACGCTCCCCCTAACCTTCCTCTGGCTCGCCGCCTTCTGGTATATCTCAACAAACTTCATACTCACGCCGAGGGGGGCTGAGCGGGGATCGATGAGTCTCAAGGCGGTCATCGACTTCCTCGCCGGTAGGAGAACCCTCAGCGTAGCCTCCATGGCCATAATTCTCCTCTCCACCTTCCTCGGGGGATTGGGCATACTCTCCATGAAGGTCTCAGCGGAGGATGACCCCACCAAGCTGAGCTTCGAATGGTTCCCAAACGCCGTCACGGTCTGCAACGTCACCACAAACAGGGTGATGACCCACCCCGACTACACGGACCTAAACGACACGGCCTATGAGGATGCCTACACCGCCTCGAGCACGGGGCTTGTGAGGATATGGGAGTTCTACCTCTACGGCCCATTGCAGGAGAACTACACGATGCAAGGCGCCATAACCTACGTCGTCTGGCTTAAGGGCTCAGTCCTCCTGGAGCGGACGAGGATCTTCTACACCATCTACGATGTAGCTGAAAATGGCAGCGAGACCCAGGTGAGGAGGGATTGGATACCCATCTTCCTCACAACCACCCCTGCGAGGATCAGCCTCACCGTGCTGCAGTCCTCACCATACACCTTCCAGGAGGGGCACACCATCAAGCTGGCGATAGACCTCTACGTCAAGGCTGGCCGAACCTACACCCTATACTACGACTCGCCGAGCAGGTGGTCATACCTCAAGCTTCCAGGCATCGTCGTCCCAGAGAATGTGCTTCCACTCATCTTCCTGGCCCCAATACTGCCAGGATTGATGATCAGGAGGAGAGGTGAGGAGGATGCGTAGGATTAGCCTACTAACCTGGCTTCTCTGGCTCTCAGCCATAGCCCTATCGGTGCTTCCGATGATCCAAACCCTAAATGACCTGGCTGCACTCCTCGCATTGAGGCTGGGTCTCAACCAGATGCTCATGGGCGTCGCCCCAATCGCCGCCAGATATATCGCCGCCATACTCCAATACATCTTCCAGGTCCCCGTCTCAGTCTATAAGGCCTCCATATACCTCGAGGTAGGTGGCATACCCCTCGAGGTCTACCTCGACTGGAATTGCCTCGGATGGCAGGGATTGCTGCTGATGATCATCGCCCTCGCCATCGCCCTCCAGGGGAGATACACGGCTGAGAGCAAGGTGAAGACGGCTCTCCTGGGATTGGAGATCTTCATAGCGGTCAACACGATGAGGATGCTCATACCCTGCCTAATGCTGGTCCACGGCCACTATCGATGGGCGATCTTCTTCCACAACCATCTGGCGACGCCTCTAATCCTCGCCTCCATCGCATTATACTGGCATCTATCCACCAGCTATATACTCCAGCCAAAGGGGAGTGAAGAGGGAGGGCTGAGACTCATGGAGCTCCTAACGGGTAGGAGGGGAATCGGACTGGCTTCGATGGCCATCATCCTCCTCGCCATCCTATACAGCGGCGTCGGCCTACTCTCAACAACCGTCTACGCCGCCGAAAGCGATCGGACGGCGCTCACCTTCGAGTTCGCGAGGCCGGACTTCAGGTATCTCACCCATCCAGATTGGACGGATCTCGGTGAGAGGCCGCATACAGATGAATGGAAGAATACGGGGACACCTGGATGGTATAAGCTCTGGGAGTTCGACCTCTATGGACCCCTCGTAGAGGATTATAGGATGAAGGGAAACATCAACTACTATGTCTACTTCTACTGCTCAAGGCCTCATAAAGCCCCCTACGAATTCCATATCTACGACGTCGATCCATCGGCTGACACTCCACCCGTGGAGGTGCACGTCGATAGGTTCATAATCCCCCTCGAAGCGGGGTCTCCGCCGGATCCAATTAAGCTGAAGGGGGAGGAGGTGAGGCCATACATCTTCAGGGAGGGACATACGATTAGGATCGCGATATACGTATATGATGACGGCCATGAGAAGAGGGTCTACTACTTCGACTACGACTCGAAGGATAAGCATTCCTACGCAGACTTCCCAGGGATGGTGGTAGATGAGAGACTTCTACCATCCATACCCCTCGCCATCGCAGCCCTGATGATTGGGGTGAGGAGGAATGGGGGAGAGGGAGGCATATAGAAGCCTCTTAGCCTATGCGGCCGCCTCCTTCCTATCCCTCCCCCTACTGACCACCCTCAGCGAGCCGTTGACGAGGGCCGTGGAGGCGGCGATACCCGTCGGATACCTGGAGAGGCTGCTCTCGCCCCTGATCGTTGCGGTTGTCGCCAGGGTTCTCGAGGCCCTCGGCATATCCACGGCGACGAGTGGGAGCTACCTCTACCTGGAGGGGTGGATGCCGCTGAGGGTTCACGTCAGCTGGAACTGCGTCGGATGGCAGAGCATAGGATTGCTCGCCATAACCCTCGCCGTCGGCCTCAGAGGCCCCTACACGTTGAGGAGCAGGCTGCTGGCAGCCCTCATAGGGGCGGAGGGAGTCTTCCTCGTCAACATACTACGCATCATCCTCACCTGCCTATTGGCCTACTACATAGGCTACCTACAGGCGCTGATATTCCACGACTACTTCGGAACCATATTGACGCTTCTATGGCTCGCCGTCTTCTGGCTCTACGCCTATGACAGGATATTGAGAAGTAAGGAAATATCCGAGACCGAATATATAGTTAGGGGAGAGGGAGGGGAGAGCTGAGATGGGGAAATACTACACAAGACGGGGTAACAGCCTCTACATATACGTCACCGAGGGCGATGAGATGATAGACCTCAGGGTCTTCCCACCAGAGCTCAAACTCTTCGAAGCCGAATCCGACTGGAAGGTGAACGATAGAGTAGCCATCATAAGGGGAGCTGAGGAGGAGAGTCTGCAGAAAGCTGAGATCATCCTCGGCCTTAACGGCTTCATCAAAAGAGACGTGGAGGAGGACCTCCTGGAGAGATACTTCGCCAGGGGAGATGAATCCATACTTGAGGCTCCTAAGCCCATCGACATCGGGGAGGTCATCATGCCGGTGATGGAGCCTCCGATGAGGACTGAGACCGAGGTGGAGCCATCCATGGAGGCCGTCGAGGTTGAGGAGGCAGTGGACGAGGGCGAGCTCATCGAGCATATATTGGGATACATCAGGAGCAGGGGCTACAACTATCCGGAGATTCTGGTGAAGAACTACTATATATCTCTGAAGACTAAGCCCTTCGTCATCCTCGCAGGCTACAGCGGCATGGGTAAGACGGCCCTGACGAGGCTCTTCGCTGAGGCCGTCTCCGAGAATGTGGAGGAGCAGTATCTCAGAGTCGCCGTCCAGCCGAACTGGCTGGATGACCGGCATCTCCTCGGCTTCTACAACCCATTAACGGGGAGATACATCTCAACCCCCTTCCTCGACTTCCTCCTGAGGGCCGTTGAAAACCCGGATAAACCCTACTTCCTCTGCCTCGACGAGATGAATCTCTCCAGGGTTGAATACTACTTCTCGAGATTCATCAGCGCCATGGAGTCCATAGATCGCGTCATCTACCTCCACGGCTTCAGCGGAGGCGTCAAAACCGAGGATGGACGGGTTATACCGCCGAGGTTGAAGATGCCGAGCAACCTCTACATCTCCGGAACCATAAACATCGATGAGGCATCCTACTCGCTGACTCCTAAGCTCATCGACAGGGCCAACATCATCGAGTTCTACGGCGTCGACATCTGGAGCGAGGAGGTTGAGGACTATGATCGACGGATGAAGCTGTCTATCCCAACCCTCAACAGCTTCAAGAGGGAGCTGGAGCTGGGGGAGAGAAGATGGGTTCTCAGCACCCTCAGGGAGATCCATGAGATGACAGCTCGATATGGATTCCCCATCTCCCAGAGGGTGAGGAGGGAGGCCCTAAGCTACGTCGCCAACAGCAGGGGCATATACAGCGAAGATCCGGAGGAGAACATGAGGATAGCGTTAGACCTACAGGTGAAGCAGAGGGTGCTGACGAAGATATCTGGAGCCGAGCCCATAAGGCCGCTGCTCGAAGACCTAAGCGGATACTTCGAGGGACGCCTACCCATCTCAGCTGAGAAGGTTGGGAGGATGCTGGTGACCCTAAATGAGTATGGATTCACGAGCTTCTACACCTAAGGGCATCGGGGACTATAGGCTCTCGATAAATGGGAGAGTTCTCACCCCTGGGAGGGTAAATGAGCTGGAGCTGGGGGAGGAGAACCGCATCATCCTCCTCCCTATCAAGGGGGGATCGGTAAGGGCTTCGCTATACATCGACGGCGTCGAGGTCGTGGATAGGGGTAGACCCTATGAGAATCCTGAAGCAGTTG
>Ga0209410_1000812_pt1 | contig 14765 bp, 15 predicted proteins | sample Mar14436cmmetaG_FD_184135 | JGI IMG/M metagenome (GOLD analysis project Ga0209410, IMG submission 184135) | Marine hydrothermal vent microbial communities from Guaymas Basin, Gulf of California to study Microbial Dark Matter (Phase II) - Marker... ... | reverse complement strand
AGGGGATATTTCTTTGAACAGTTTAACGGAAGCCCCCGTAGTTTTCTCGGCTTTTGCTGTGGGGGAAACCCCGGCTCCTGAGCGCAGCGAAGGAGAACGGGGAGGGGGCAAGACTCCCCCATGTCAAAAGCCTTAAGAAAACAAGGGGCTGAAGTGTTAAGTGAAAAGAAATATCCCCTGCCAGTGAACGGTCTGCACAGTGGACCACGGGTTCACCGAATATTTACGATCTGATAGGCACCTTGATCCTTCAGACCGCGCATCAAAAAACATGCCTCCCGGCTCGATCAGCATCATAAGAGGCCACGGTCAAGTAAGCAAGACAACGGGATTGAAATTATTGGTCGCAGATTTGATCTCCCAGGACCTCCTTCCCCGCGGTATTGCTTATTATCCTTGCGATGATATAGTTCACTTCCGCGAACTGATATCTCTGATAGAAGCCAGAGTAGATTTCGTGTTTTACTCTGCCCGGGGAAGAGAAAGAACCCTTCGGGGTGGAAGTCAAATACCGGGGACGCTTATCAAATAATTAAACCAGGGGAGATTTTTAGGAATGAGACAATATGTAGTGGATGAGCTCAGACCAAAAGAAGTTGAAAAAATCAGGGAGTACCTGGACGAGAACTGCGATCTTTCAGATATCGAAGGGCTTTACTGGCTCAAAATACCGGACGATATCCTTTCTCCGGTACAGTATGAACACAAGAGCTGCCAGCCCCATTGCGTAGCCATAGAGCTGGGGGACAAATGGGTGAAATTTGAGATGCTGGTCAGAAGCCGCCAGAAGATAAGATGTAAATGCGTAAGCTTTGCAACCCATCAGCAAAGGGCCTTTTTGTTGTCCTTTGTTGATAATCTTCTGGAACGGACAGGGATAAGAATCTGAGTAACCGTTCAGGGGTTACTGAAAAAGATGAACGTCCAACATCGAACGTCCAACATCGACGTTGAATGAGGAAAGATGAAACTGAACCCGTGGTCCACTGTGGAAGTTGCCATCCGTGCCCTGCCGCAGGAGCGGTTTGCCTTTTGCAGGGTTTCGATCGCGGGCCGGATTGCACTGCCTCTCCGGTCTGCGATGAGTGAGCTTTGAAACCCGGAAAAAGGTAACCGCTTCAAGGCAGGATATAACGGGTTCACCGAATATTTACGTAAGCATCAAAACGGCTGAAAAGAAACAGAAATAGCCGTTGAATGTTCGGTATTGGATATTCGTTTTTCATTCGATGTTGGACGTTCGATGTTCGATGTTCGATGTTCATCTTTCAATATAACCTGTGAATCCTTATGGAAAGGAGTGTGGAGATGCCTCAACTCAACATTGACTGTGAAGGCCCCATAACTCAGAATGACAATGCCTATGAACTCTGTGACGCCCTGATACCTGAAGGAGGGAACTTCTTTGCCAGAGTCAGCAAATACGACGATTACCTTGCAGATATAGAGAAAAGGCGGGGCTACAAGGCAGGGGACACGCTCAAGCTGGTCCTTCCCTTTTTAATGGCCTGCGGGGCCACCAATAAAAAATTGGAAGAGTTTTCAGAAATGACCCTGAAGCTCCTTCCCGGTGCAAGGGACACGCTTTCCAGGGTAGCCGGCTTGATGCCCACCTTTATCATAAGCACAAGCTATTGCCCTTATCTCCAAGCGCTCTGCAGGGTAACCGGCTTCCCTGAAGATCAGGTCTATTGCACTTCTCTGGACCTGAACCAATATGAAATCACAGAACAGGAACAAAACATACTTAAGGAAATGGCTTCAGAGATTGCCGGCCAACCCCTTCTTTCCTGGCCTGAAAAAGCGGAGAATATCAGGGATCTCAGCAATAAGAACCAGGCCCTGGTGAGCCGCCTGGATGCCATATTCTGGGAAGAGATCCCAAAAATGGGGATCGGGAGGATACTGTCCGATGTAAACCCGGTTGGCGGCCTTGAAAAGGCAATGGCAGTTGAGAATAGCCTCAAAAGGACAGGGCTTACTTTATCAGAAGTCCTGTACGTAGGAGACAGTATTACCGATGCGCAGGCCCTGGAGCTGGTTAAGAACGCGGAGGGTGTGGCCATCTCCTTTAACGGGAACCGCTATTCCGTAAAGTCGGCCAGGTGGGCGTGCATGTGCGGCAACACAGCAATCATCGGGGCCATTGCCAGGCTCTTGACCTTGAACGGCATGGAAGCCATGGATGAGCTCATGTCAGATATGGATAGTGACCGGGCCGAGGAGGCAATTTTACTGGATGCCCTTGCCTCAATGGGGGTTGAACCCGCCTTTCTTGAGCCGCTCCGGCTGCTTGGAGGCGAAGACGCTCCAAGGATCTTCCTTGTCAATAGTACTAATATCTCTGAGGTAATAAAAGACAGTGAATACATCAGGAAGAACGTGAGAGGCCTCAGTGTCGGGGAGCTTGGATAGGATCGTTATTTTAATAAGGTCCCCAAAGCCATTCCTTTCCCGGCCTTTGTGATTCGGACCGGCAGGACCTGATTTTTGAGGTCCGGCTGGTATCTTCCGGTCTCAATCAGCACCGGGATGTAGTTTGGAGTAAGCCCTCGCCACAGACCGGTCTCTCTGTCTTGCCGCTCCACAAGGCACTCGAATATTTTATCTACATTGGAGCGGTAAAAGGCCTGCTTTTTCTCGTTTCCCAGGTCCCTGACAGCCCGGCCCCTTCTCGCCTTTTCTTTTTTGGGCACATTATCATTCATTGCCGCTGCGACAGTCCCTGGCCTGGGAGAAAATGGAAATGCATGGACATATGTAATCGGGAGTTCCGAGATCAATTCCATTGTCTTTCTGAAGGCAGGCTCATCTTCTCCCGGAAACCCGACCAGCACATCCGCGCCTATGGCTGCCTCAGGCATGGCAGTCCTCAGTTCCATAATCAGGTCCCTGTAATAGGAAGCAGTGTAGTGGCGGTTCATCAGTTTCAGAATGCCGTCAGAACCGCTTTGAAGAGGAATGTGCCAGTGTGGACAGAAATTAGGGGTGGACCTTGCCCACGATATCATGTCCGGGGTGAGCTCCGAGGGTTCTATGGAGCTTAAACGAAATCTCAGTTGAGGAAAGGCCGCGCACAGCCTTTTTAACAGGTCCGGGAGGGAGGTCTTTTCCGGCAGGTCCTCACCATACATACCTATGTGAATCCCCGTAAGCACTATCTCCTTTATCCCTTCCAGGACCATGGTCTTGACCTGTTTTTCCACCAGTTCAGGGGCAAGGCTCCTGCTCCTTCCCCTGGCGTAGGGTACAATGCAGTAAGTGCAAAAGGAATCGCACCCGTCCTGAATACGCACAAAGGCCCTTGTTCTTCCCGGCTGGCGTCTCACAGTAAAAGGCGCGATGGCTGTGACCCTGGAAATGTTGCCGACATAGAATTCCAGGCCGTCTTCAAACCCAAGGGCAAGGTCCACAAGTTGCGCCTTTTGGTCGTTTCCTACGAGACATACCTGGCCCGGAACCGCATCCAGGATCTCCTGGGCCCCCACCTGGACATAGCAACCAGTGGCTATGACTCTCGATTTTTTTCTGGATCGCCTCAATCTTCTGAGTATCTGCCTCGACTGGTAGGCAGCCCTTGAAGTCACAGTGCAGGTATTTACAACATAGATATCCGCTTTCCGGGTGTAATTGACAATATCCGCTCCCCTTGAGACAAAACCCTCTGCCAGGGCAGCAGTCTCGAACTGATTGACCTTGCAACCCAGAGTATAAAGGGCTACCCGCATATTGAACCGCCGCCGAGCACCAGATCATCCAGATAAAAGACCGCGAACTGACCTGGCGTTACGGCCCATTGGTCTGAGAAAAAACGGACACGGACCCTGCCGGATTCCAGAAGCTCCAGCTTTGCCAGGCCTCCCTGGTGACGATAGCGTATCTTCACTGTACAGGGCTGTTTAAGGGCCATATCAGGTGACACCAGCCAGTTTACATGTTCTGCAAGGAGTTCTTTCGACCAGAGGCTGTGCTCTTTCCCCACTACCAGGCGGTTGTTTTTCCTGTCCAGGGCGGCCACGTAATACGGGGTTTTATCCGGGATGCCAATACCCTGTCTCTGGCCTATTGTATAGGCATACAGCCCCGTATGCCTTCCGAGCACCTTGCCATCCATGTCGACAATGTCTCCGGGCCTGTTGTCGAAGAGGCCTCTCTTTTCCAGAAAGGTCCGGTAATTACCTTTCAGGAAGCAAATTTCCCGGCTCTCTTTCTGGACCAAAGGAAGCAGGCCTGTTTCAGCAGCCTGTTTCATCACATCTTTCTTGGTGCGGTCTGCAAGCGGGAATATCAACCTCGGAATGGCCCATTCAGGTATCTGATGCAGAAAGTATGACTGGTCCCTTTTTTTATCTTTTGCCTTGAAAAGGCCTGTCCGGCCGTCTGAAAGCCTCTTTGTCCCGGCATAGTGCCCTGTGGCCAGATGGTCGATACCGAGAGAGGCCGCCAGAGAAAGGCCGATTACTGCCTTGATCCTCTGATTGCATATCACGCAGGGGTTTGGAGTCAAGCCCATATTGTAGGATGTCCTGAAATATGAGATTACCTCGTTTTCGAACCTCTCTGCCTCATTCAGGCAGTGAAGCCTGATGCCGAGATGCCTTGCTACGTTTCTTGCCGCAAGAAGACCTGTGCCCGAGATCTCCTGTGGAAGAATATCCAGAAAGAACGCCTCGGTATGCCATCCTGCCTGCAGGAGATCATGGGCCGCCATGGCGCTGTCCACCCCTCCGCTCAAGGCTACCAGAACGGATTTGTTTTTTGGCTTTTGGCTTTTATCTCTTGGATTTGAGCTTTCCGGCATTCCGGATCAGGCCAGGACTTTGTCTTTGCTGAATCGAATTTCCATGGCCCTCACAGGGCAGATCGCCACGCAAAGTTCACAGCCTGTACATTTTTTGGGATCAAAGATCACCTCCATGGTCTCACGGTCCATGTATAGTGCATGACCAGGGCAGATTCCGGTACAGACACCGCACTGGTAACATACATCATCGTTCCTGCGGATTTCCTGTGCCACGGATTTGACGCCGACACCCAGATCCTTCAGGTAGCGAAGCCCGTCTCTCACATTTTTTTTGTGCCCGGAGATCTCGAGTACCATGAGGCCTTCTCTGTCAGGAAATATTTTTGCCTTTAGTATATTAAAGCACAGATCATGTCTGCGACTGAGATTGCAAATCAGGGGCTTGTCCGTGACCTCCGGTGGAAAGCGGAGGACCAGGAGCTTTGTATACATGTGGGTTACTTCTCTGCCATTCATTTCCTGACTGCCTCTTTGCGGTACTGGATATAGGCGTCTTTAAAAGCGAAGTAAGGATCGAGAGCGGATTCTTTAAGGTCTTCGTACTCGCCGATGGAAAGAGATGTATCGTTAACTATGTCATAAGATCTGACGCCCATGGAAGTATAAAAAGGCCTCACATAGCTGACGGGTTGAAGAAAATAGTCACACGCAAGCCCGACTGAATCACGCAGGGTAGAGGGTCCGAGAATCGGCAAGACAATGTAGAAGCCGTTGCCGACACCCCAGGTGGCCAGGGTCTGCCCTGTATCCTCCGACGGTGGGTTCAGCCACGAATACTTTCCGGCCGGATCGAAAAATCCGAGTATGCCGACCGTGCTGTTGAAGACGAATCGGCATGTATCCTGTCCGGCCCTCTTGAATTTGACCTGGAGGATATCGTTTACTAACCGTACGGGGTAGTCGATGTTGCAGAAGAAATTTTTGACCTTAACCCGGACCGGTTCGGGAGCGATAAAGCCATAACCACGGGCAACGGGTTTAAGGACTTTGAAGTAAAAGAGATCATTAAAGGCAAAAATTGCCCTGTTGAGTATCTCCAGGGGGTCACATACGTGAGATACTGATTCCTCTTCTTCCAAGTCGTCCATCCATCCATCGTATTCATCCTGGACAGCCGTCTCTTTGCCGGTTTCATCCGGCAGAGACATCTCCTGCGCAAAAGCCTTTAAACAATCGGCATCATACACGGAGATGAAAAATGCCAGGATTAAAAAAGTTAGGGCTGTGCGTTTTCTTTTCAAGATTTTTCTCCCGTTAAACGAAATAGCTCACTCGGTCGTGGCCCCTTCCTTGCTGTTGACCTTTTCACGTAATTGCTGCAGCAGGTCCTCCGGAGATTTTTTCTGCAGGATATTATTGAATTGGCTCCGGTAATTTCTCACCAGGCTCACACCCTCGATAAGGACATCATAACCCCTCCATTCCCCGTGCCTGTAAATGACCCTGTAATTTATCGGGATCTGCTTGGATGCCGTTACTGCTTCGGTTTCCACTTCGGCCCTGTTTGCGGAGAGCATGGTTGCCTTGCCATAGATTATCTTTTCGTCAGTATAGTTCTGGATTTTGTTCAGGTAGGTCTTTTCCAGGAGCCTGGTGAACAGGTCGGAGAATTCATCCATCTGTTCAGACGTAAACACCTTCCTGTATCTGCCGAGCACACTTCTGGAGATTTCATTGTAATCAAAGAGTGATTCTGTAAGGATACAGAGTTTTTGACGCTGGATCTCCCTGGCCGATTCCTCTTTGTAGGCAGGGTCACGCAGGATGCTGAGCACTTCGTCTACCGACGTCCTGACAAAATCAAGGGCCTCATCAGCCTGAATCGAAGCTGAAACAGAGACAGCAAAAAAAAATAAAATAAGAGAGATTATTACAGGTTGCCTTTTCATACTGCGCCTCTTTGGATATCAGGTAAGTTGAAAACAGATTACACACCCCCGAAAACATATTTACTGATCAGCTCTTCAAGGTCAATAGCCGATTCGGTTTCCGTAATGGTATCACCAGGCTGGAGTATAATATCAGAGCCGCCCGGCGTGATCCTGATAAATTTGTCTCCGATCATGCCGCTTGTCTTGATCGATGCTATGGCGTCGTCCGTGATTTGAACATCTTTATGGATCTTGAGAGTCACCAGGGCCATCTGTCTTTCCAGATCCAGGCCGATTTTGCTGACACGCCCGATCTCAACGCCGGCCATCTCCACACTGCTATCGGTTTTCAGGCCTGAGACCGAATTGAATCGTGCGTATAGAATATAATTGTCGCCCCCCATCAACTCCATCTTGCCCAGCTTGACAGTCAAATAGCCTACACAGATAAGGCCGATAAAGACAAATATACCCACGATTGTTTCCATGGAATACTTTTTCATGCTGTTTCACCGTGTCCTGAACACTCGAGATGAGCGATTGTCTTTTGATGCGACAATGCCTGTTTCATTAAGGAATCCAGGTCCATGCCGGGCCTGGCTTCTGCCGATCCGGCCAGTATGGACAAGCTGAAACAGGCATTGTGATAGATTTTTGCCTGGAAGATTTCCTGCTTACGTAAGTCGGCTGCCAATTCGTCAAGGATATGTTCTGCCTCCTTAAGACCCGTATGCGGCAGGACCGTCAGGATGTCATTTGGGCCATACCGTGCGGAGATGCCGGCGGCGTCGAAATGGTCCTTTATGAGCGCCCCCAGACACCGGATGATCTGATGGGCTGCTATGTAGCCGACATGCTCATTGATTTGTTCAAGATCATCTATGGTGAACACCACGACGGGAAAGCCCTCGTGGAGGCGGTCCGCCCGTTCCATTTCCTGAATGAACATTTTCTTGATCTCTTGTTTGGTGTTCAACCCCGTCAGCTCGTCTTTCAGGCTCGCCTGGCCCTTGATGAACTGCTGCACAACCGGGTTTTCAGACTGCTCCAGTTCCACCGGTGTACCCTGAAAGGGAATCCGGCCGCTGTCTATGATGGCTACACGATTGGAAACGAAAAGGACATCCGGAATGTCGTGACTGACCAAAATGGCTGTAAACCTGATTTTTCTCTGGTGATGGGCGATCATGCTCAGGACCGCATTTTTGCGGAGCGGGTCAAGACCGGCTGTAGGCTCATCGAAAAGGATAATCTTGGGTTCGCTGACCAGCGCACGGGCCATGGCTACGCGCTTCTGCATGCCCCCGGAAAGCTGGGACGGATACTTATGGGCGACCCCGGAAAGCTCCATCCGGTCAATCTGGGCCAGCACTCTGCTCCGGATAGCATCTTCATGCAGCCTTGTTCTTTCCCTGAGCGGCAGGGCGATATTTTCAAATACCGTGAGCGAGTCAAACAGGGCGTTATTCTGGAACATGTAACTAATCTGCCGTTTAAATGATTTTCGCTCTTTCCGGCTCATGTCTTTGAGTTGCCTGCCCTTGAACAGGACCTTCCCCTCATCAGGTCTGAGCAGCCCGATAATGTGCTTCAGGAGGACGCTTTTGCCCTCGCCGCTCTTGCCGATAATTGTCGTGATATCCCCTTCAAAGATGCTCAGGTTGATACTGTCCAAAACGATTTTTTCACCAAATCGTTTTGTCACGTTTCTTAATTCAATCAGCGGGACGGTCACGACATTATCACAGAAGAAATGAGGTCAGGACATAGTCCGCTATCAGAACCAGCACGCATGAGAGGACCACTGCCGAAGTCGTGGCCAGGCTCACCCCCTTGGCACCGAAGCCGCCGGGACGCATGTGGGTAAAATAACCCTGATAGCAGCAAATCGTTGAGACTATTATAGCAAAGACAAGGGACTTGATAAAGCCGCCGCTCACGTCCTGCATGATTACGTTGCTCTCGATACGGTTAAAGTAGATACCGGAATTGACACCCAGGAGGACCACACCCGAAAGATAGCCGCCTGCAATCCCGATCACATCAAAGATTGCTGTAAGCAGGGGAAAACTGATCAGGGATGCAGCAATACGTGGACTGACCAGGAAGCGGACGGGATTGATATCCATGGTATCAAGTGCATCGATCTGCTCGGAGATACGCATAATGCCGATTTCTGCAGCCATGGATGAACCTGCCCTGGCGATAATCATGAGCGCCGTCATGACCGGTCCCAATTCACGTATAAGCGAGAGTGCTACCGCGGCTCCAAGCACTCCCTCGGATCCGAATTTGACCAGCGTATAGTAGCCCTGCAGTCCCAGGACCATGCCGGTGAAAAGGCCCACCAGAAGAATAATCAGTATGGACCTCGCCCCGATGAAGAAGACCTGCTGCATGGTCTTGCCCGCCTGAAGGGGCAGAGAAAAAATCAGGGCAGACGCGTGAATAAAAAAAACCCCAACGGCCCCCAGTTCACCAATAAAGGCAATAGAAAATCTGCCCAACCGGTTGAACGGTGCTAATAGGGAATCGGTCACTTGAGCCATATTGATCAATGATTACCTTGCAAAAAGTCCCAAATATATTCGATACCTTAATATTCGATAAAATAAAAGTAAACAATAGGTGTTCAGAGGTTATTCAGGTCGCCAGAGATCCATGGACAAAGCATCCCTGCCGGCAAAATCCGGATATAAGCCCTGGCTGAGATCGAATTCTCCCGGAAAGTTAGAGGCAAGGAAGTCTAAGAGATGCTCTCTTATTTCCTGTTCGTTGGAGTACTCAAGAATATCTCGAACCAGAGCGCTGCATTGCTCCTGGTTGCTCATTCGAATCATGCGCTTGATCTTTGGTATATCCATGGCGTTCATGCTCAGTTCGTCCAGACCCATGCCAATAAGTACAGGAAGATACATCGGTTCCCCTGCCATCTCTCCGCAGATTGCCGCCTCAATTCCTGCCTCATGGGCCGCCTCAACGATACGATAGACCATCCTCAAGACACCGGGGTGCAAGGGCTCGTAGAGATGTGCCACATATTCGTTGATCCTGTCGATTGCCAGGGAATACTGGATAAGGTCGTTTGTGCCTATACTGAAGAAGTCCACTTCCCTGGCGAGGGCATCCGCCAGAAGTACGGCAGCAGGGACCTCTATCATAATGCCTATCTTGATATCTTCGTCAAAGGGGATTCCCTCCAGCCGCAGCTCATCCTTGGTCTTTTCCACATGCTCCTTGACCTGGATTATCTCTGACCTGCCGGATATCAAAGGGAAAAGCATCCTCACATCCCCGTATGCACTGGCCCTGAGTATTGCCCTTAGCTGTGTGCGAAACAGATTTGACTCTTTCAGGCAGAGCCGGATCGCTCTCAGTCCGAGGGCCGGATTTATTTCGTGGTCCGGAGAGACCGAGGACACGAACTTGTCTCCTCCTATGTCCAGAGTGCGGATTGTTGTCGAAAAAGGTGAGATGCGCTCTGCAACTTCTTTGTAAGTCAGAAAGAGGGCTTCTTCAGCAGGAAGTTCCTCGTGGGCCAGATACAGGATCTCGGTACGATAGAGCCCCACCCCCTCGGCACCACTGGATATGACAGAGGAAATCTCATCAAGGAATTCTATGTTGGCCTTGATCTTAAACCTTAATCCGTCCCGTGTCTCCGCGGGAACGTTGCTGTGCCGTATTACATCCAGTCGATACCGTATGTAATCTTCACGTTTTCTCCTGTAATGCCTCAAGAGCTTATCATCCGGATTTACTATCACATCACCGCGCAGGCCGTCTACAATCAGAACCTCCCCGGAAAGTATGGAAGACATGGCGTTTTCCAGACCCACAACCGCCGGGAGTCCGAGCGATCTGCCCAGAATCGCCGTGTGGGATGTCCGGCTCCCCATGTCTGTGACAAATCCCAGGATTTTTTCTTTGGCTATTTGGACCGTATCGGCAGGAGACAGATCGTGCGCCACCAGTATGACCGGGTCCTCCAGTTTACTGAGGTCCACCGAAGAACCCCCGGACAGGAGCTTCTGGACTCTCCACACCACGTATTCAAAATCCTCAATACGTTCCCTGATATACTGATCTTTTACCTGCCCAAACAACTCTCTGACATAGTCCGAGGCCTTATCGAGGGCCCACTCCGCATTAATTTTTTCTTCGGAAATCAACCTCAAGGTCCGATCGTAGACCGCACGGTCTTTGAGCATCAATAAGTGGGATTCAAAAATACCTGAATGTTGTCTGAGCTCTTCCGGAATCTCTGCGATCAACCGTCTTATTTGGCTTTCCGCCTCGGATAAAGCCTTTACAAATCGTTCTTTTTCAAGGTCAACCTCTCCTCTCTCAATTTGCCTTCTTAAGATCTTGACCTTGTGATAATCCAACAAGAAGGCGGGACCGATGACCACTCCGGGTGATACACCTATTCCTTTCAAGACCGCCGAATCACCTTTTTTTTCTGACATCTTGATCAATCCAATTCACCGAAACGATTTTCCACCAAGGTCCTGAGGTCTGTCACGGCCCGGTCTGCATCAATGCCGTCTGCCACGACCTTCAGGATGCTTCCGCAAGGGCAGGCGAAAGTCAGGATCTCGAGAATATTTTTCCCATCCACTCTCTTCCCGTCTTTTACAAGCCACACATCAGCATTGAATTCACTCGCCTTTTGGGCAAAACGGCAGGCCGGCCGCGCATGAAGACCCAGCCTGTTAAGTATGGTAACAGTAACTTCACATTCCATGAGAAAGCAGCGAACTACTTTTTTCTGACTGTGGTACGCTCTACCACCTTTCGGTAATATATCTGATTCTTTTCCAGATTGACGGGCCTTTTGCGTGACATGTTGATCTTGGTTACCATAAGATTTACTTTCTGGACCTGCCTGTAACGCTCCTGTTCATCCTCCAGGCTTTCCAGCAGTTCTATCGCGGTCTTGATTTCCTTCTCACTTTGCAGTTCCGGCGGTATAAAACCGGCATTCTTGAGTATCTTGTATGCCATTCGGAGGTCCGGGGGTACTAACGAATCGTCTTCAAAGACCAGCGGCCTGCCTCTGCCTCTGATATTGTCAAATTCTCCCTTTTCCATAGCTTCTTTGATCCGGTTTTCTGCTATTTTATGAAAATTGAACATGGCCGGGCATTTCTCCAGGTTGTCAGTTAAGAGACCATGGGATAATAATATATTAAATATTATAAAATAAGTCGCCTGTAAAATACCAGATTCTTTTAAGGACAAAAAATCGGTTTTTGCAAGTGGCTCCCTTGTATTCTGGAAAGTAATGCTTTTAGAGCTCGGGCTGGAAAATTTCATACTCTTCGAAAGGGTTTCTCTTTGTCTGTCAAAAGGGCTTACAGTGCTCACAGGAGAGACCGGTGCAGGCAAATCCCTACTTGTCCAGGCCCTGAAACTGATCCTGGGGGCCAGGGCTGATTTGCAGCAGATCAGGACCGGTACAAAACAGGCAATGGTGCAGGCAGTATTCGAGACCTCGCCGGAGGTCCGGGGCCGGCTGGAGGATATGGGGATATCATGCGGGGATGAACTTGTTATAAGAAGGACAGTGCCGCGGACCGGAAAGGGGAGAATATATGTGAATGGGGCCGTCGTCAGCCTTCAGGAACTGAGAGGACTTGCGTCGGGCCTTGCAAGCCTTGCCGGACAGCACGAATACCAGGAACTCCTTCGCCGCGAGAGACACGGACCCTGGCTGGACCGCTTTTCCGGGCTTGAAGATCAAGTGGATCGGATAGCCGGCCTGTATCAGGAGGTTAAGAGGCTTCAAACAGATCTCCAGAAGGCCAGAGCTGCAAAAGAAAAAGCGGCAGAAGAGGCGGACAGGCTCCGGCAGGAAGCACAGGAAATTGACAGGATTGCCCCAAAGTCTGGAGAGGAAGAAAGGCTTGAACAAGAAATAAAGGTATTAAAGGCGGCCGAAGCTTTGCGGACCCTGGGAGACACCTGCTACAGGACCCTTTATGCCGACAAGGGATCAATACAGGAAAAGCTGGCAAGCTGCAGGCAGGACCTCAAGCGCATGGCAGGCCTTGATCCTGCCATGGAAAAGACGCTAAAAGAACTGGACGCTGTGGCATACCAGGCAGATGAGGTGGCATGGACTGTTCGCGAGTATATTCAGAGTCTGCCGGCAGATATTTCACAACTGGAACGGCTTGAGGAACGAATCTACGGGCTCCGAGAGCTTAAAAGGCGTTTCGGCCCGACCATTGACGACGTCCTGACCTACAGAGAGGACATAGAGACAAGGCTTGCGTCCCTTCACGAAAGCGGCGACCGGACAGAACACCTGGAGACAAGACTGAAAGAAAAAGAAAAAAGTCTCTTAAATGCCTCCCTGGAACTGAGCAAGAAAAGACATCAGGGGGCAAAGGAACTTTCCAGGGCCATTAAAGCCGAACTGGCTGACCTGAGGCTGGCAAAAACCGATTTCATGGTAGAGGTCGAGCCTGCCGGGAGGCCCGTGGCTTCTGATGTGGGGCCCAGGGGGCTTGACAGCGTGCAGTTTCTCTTCAGTCCAAACATCGGGCAACCTCTTCGTCTCCTGGCATCAATTGCTTCCGGAGGGGAACTCTCGAGAGTAATGCTGGCCTTAAGGGCCGCCCTTGCCAGGCAGACAGGCGTTGAAACCATTGTCTTTGACGAGATAGACGCGGGAATAGGAGGAGAGACAGCAGAAAAAGTGGGGTCTAAACTCAAGGCCCTGTCTTCTTTCGGTCAGGTTGTCGCCATAACTCACTTTCCGCAGATAGCCGCAAGAGGTGATCGTCACATAGCATTAGAAAAGGTGGTAAAGGGCGATAATACGGTCATTATGATAAGGGAAGTAGAGGGAGACCAGCGCCTTGAGGAACTTGTGAGGATGCTCGGCGGAGACAGGAAAACCGCCAGGGCATATGCCGGCAAGCTGCTCGCGGGTTCAAAGGTTCAGGGTCCGCCGAAAATCTGAACCGTATTTCAAACCAACATGATCACCGAATCACCGAATTCCCCCGCATGCCTTGTACTTTATTCCGGCGGTCTTGACAGCATCCTTGCCTGTAAAATCCTTCAGGATATGGGGATCCGTGTTATAGCCCTTTATTTTATTACACCGTTTTTCGGCAATAGACTCAGGGGACAAGAAGGGGCCGAAAAGAAGGAGGTGCCTGCCTGCCCCGGAATACAATTCGAGGAAATAGATATCTCCGATGAGTATCTTGAGATGTTAAAGAACCCGGAGCATGGCTATGGAAAATACATGAATCCCTGTATTGACTGCAAGATCTTGATGGTCAGAAAGGCCATGGAAAGGCTGGAGGAATTCAATGCATCCTTTATAGCCACAGGAGAGATCCTCGGCCAAAGGCCCATGTCCCAGCGCAAGGACGCCCTCAGGATAATAGAGCGGGACAGCGGTGCCGACGGAATGCTTTTACGTCCCCTGTCAGCCCTCCATCTCCGGCCAACGGAAGCAGAAAATAAGGGTCTGGTTGACAGGTCAAGGCTGCTGGGACTGACCGGCAGAGGACGAAAAGACCAGATTGCCCTTGCCGGCAGATATGGAATAAAGGAATATCCGGCTCCTGCCGGTGGATGTGTACTTGCCGATCCCATACTGTCCAGGAGATTCAGGCGTATGTTCGAACTTTGGCCGGGGCTTGATGTTGATGACTGCGTCCTTTCCAGGATAGGAAGACACTTTGTCCTGCCTGACAGATCGTGGCTGGTAATCGGGAGAGACAAAAAGGAGAATGCAAGGATCGTATCCTTTATCAAAGAAGAGGACATCATCCTCCGTCCGGCATCAGGCCCCGGGCCAACCGGGCTCTGGCGGAAGGTAAACACTGCCGCTTATGCAGATATTGCAGCAGGCATCCTGTGCCGGTATACAAAGGTAAAAAAATATCCGGAAGAGATTAAACTGTCAGACCAGGGAACCGGAGAGATTGAAATTATCAGGACCGCGCCGGTCTCAGATGAAACTGTAAATAGATATAGAATGTAGCCGGCAGACTCCTCAAGGTTGCGTACCTAAACTTGTTGTCATTATCGTAAAAAGACTTTAATTTGCTGCAGGCGTTCAC
>Ga0209410_1000811_pt1 | contig 14773 bp, 11 predicted proteins | sample Mar14436cmmetaG_FD_184135 | JGI IMG/M metagenome (GOLD analysis project Ga0209410, IMG submission 184135) | Marine hydrothermal vent microbial communities from Guaymas Basin, Gulf of California to study Microbial Dark Matter (Phase II) - Marker... ... | reverse complement strand
CTGGAGATAATGTAAATTTAGAAGTAAGCCTACTTGAACCAATTGCAATGGAGGAAGGATTGCGCTTTGCTATAAGAGAAGGTGGACGTACCGTAGGTGCAGGAGTAGTAACTAAGATATTGGAGTAAATAGTAATGCGTGTTATAATACATTTAGCTTGTACTCAGTGTAAAAGGAGAAATTATACGACAACAAAAAATAAAAAAAATACGCCAGATCGGCTGGAGCTAAAGAAATATTGCCCTTTTTGTCGGATGCATACTTTACATAAAGAGGTAAAATGATAGAAGAAGCAGGCCAGTAGCTCTAACGGCTAGAGCACCGGACTCCAAATCCGGGGGTTGGGGGTTCGAATCCCTCCTGGCCTGCCATTTTATTGTCTTATTATGAGGAAAAAAGAGACAAAAAAATTTTCTGCACAAGTAATAAAGGAAGTAAAAGGGTCTGGTTTAAATTGGTTTGAAAAAATTAAACAATTTTTACGTGAAGTAAAAGTAGAAACAAAAAAAGTAACCTGGCCTAGCAGACGTGAGATTATAAGCTCAACAATAGTAGTTATTGCTTTTATTATTATGGTAGCTGCTTATTTTGGTATTATTGATGTGATTTATACAGCTATTATTGGAAAATTTTTAGGTTAAAGATGGCTTTTAAGTGGTATATTGTTCATACATATTCAGGTTTTGAAGAAAAAGTAAAAATATGGCTAGAGGAACGTGTTAGAAATGAAAAGGATGAAAGAGTAAAAAGGTGTTTTAAAGAAGTATTGGTACCTACAGAGAAGGTGATTGAATTAGTAAAAGGGGAAAAAGTGACTTCTTCAAGAAAATTTTATCCTGGTTATATACTTGTATGTTTGGATTTTGACCAGGATGAAGAAGTAAGGAGTCTTCTTTGGCATTTAGTGAGAAGAACACCTAAAGTGACAGGATTTGTTGGGGGTAAAAATCCTATACCTGTGCCAGAAGAAGAGGTAGAAAGAATAAAAGCACAAATTGAAGAAAGGGCTAAAAAACCTAAACCAAAATTTACTTTAGAAAAAGGAGATCAAGTAAGGATTGTAGATGGGCCTTTTACAAATTTTACTGGGCGTATAGATGAAGTATTTCCAGACCGAGGAAAAGTAAGAGTACTTATTAGTATTTTTGGTCGAGAAACACCAGTAGAACTTGATGCCATCCAATTGGCAAAAATATAACTAAGAGGTTAGTTATGGCTAAGAAAGTTATTGCTACTATACGTTTGCAAATTCCAGGAGGGCAAGCAACACCATCTCCTCCTGTTGGCCCAGCATTAGGACAACATGGTGTAAATATTATGGAATTTTGCAAAGCATTTAATGCTCGAACAAAGGATCAAGAAGGAGTGATTATTCCTGTAGTCATTACAGTTTATGCTGATCGCTCATTTACATTTATCACAAAAACACCACCAGCTTCAGTACTTTTAAAACAAGCAGCTCAGATTGTAAAAGGGGCTCATGCTACTAAAAGAGAGGTAGTTGGTAAAATCACACGAAAACAGCTTGAAGAAATTGCAAAGAAAAAATGGCCAGATCTTACTGCTGCCACATTTGAAGCTGCAGTAAAAACAATTGAAGGAACAGCAAAAAGTATGGGAATTGAAATTGTGGATTAAGGAGAATTTCTTATGGCAAAGCATGGCAAAAGATATATAGAGGCGAAAAAAAAGATAGAGTCAGGAAAAGCTTATCATATTGAAGATGCCATAAAACTTGCTTTAGAAACTGCCACAGCTAAGTTTGATGAAACAGTAGAAGTAGCTATTAATTTGGGAGTAGATCCAAGGCATGCTGATCAGATGGTGAGGGGAGCAGTGGTATTACCTCATGGAACAGGAAAAAAAGTAAAAGTATTAGTATTTGCACAAGGTGAAAAGGAAAAAGAAGCACAGGAAGCTGGAGCTGATTATGTAGGAGGTGAAGAGTTAATTAAGAAGATAGAAGAAGGATGGTTAGATTTTGATAAGGCAGTATCTACACCTGATATGATGAGTAAAGTAAGTAAAATAGGAAAAATCCTTGGTCCAAGAGGTCTTATGCCTAGTTCTAAAACTGGTACAGTAACATTTGATGTAGCTAAGGCTATAAAGGAATTAAAGGGTGGGAAAATTGATTTTAAGGTAGATAAAGGTGGGGTAATTCATGCCCCTATTGGCAAGGTATCCTTTGGTGAACAAAAATTATTAGAAAATTTTAAGACTTTATATGAAGCAATTTTAAGACTTAAACCAGCTAGTGCTAAAGGCACATATATTAAAGGAGTAACAATTTCAACTACTATGGGGCCAGGTGTTAAAGTAGATACAAGCTCATTAAGAGATCTTGTAAGTTAAATTTAAGGAGGAATAAATTGCTAAGTCGGGCAGAAAAAGAAACATTGGTGCAAGAACTTAATCAAAAGTTAAAAAAGGCTAAAGCTGTAGTGCTTACTGATTTTAAAGGTCTTAAAGTAGAAGAGATAAATGAACTGAGAAAGAAATTTCGAGAAGCTGAAGTAGAATATCGAGTTGTAAAGAATACTTTAATTCGTTTAGCAGCTCAGGATACACCTCTTGAAGAAATTAAAGAAAAGATTGTTGGTCCAAATGCTTTAGCAATTTCTTATACTGACCCAGTAGTTTTAGCCAAACTTTTAGTAGAGTTTAAAAAGAAATTTAATCTTTTTGATTTAAAAAGTGGTTTTTTAGAAGGAAAAATTATAATGCCCGAAGATATAGAAGCTTTAGCAAAATTGCCAAGCAGAGAAGTATTATTGGCACAATTTCTCAGCATACTTGGGGCAGCGCCAAGGCGGTTTGTAAATATACTTTATGGAATTATTGCCAAATTCCTATATGTTTTAGAGGCAATTAAGCAAGAAAAAGAAAAACAAAATAAGGAGGTTTAAAGACAATGGAGAAGCAGATTACAAAAGAGGATGTTATTGAGTTTATCTCAAACATGACTGTATTGGAATTGTCCCAGTTGATTAAGGAACTTGAAGAAAAATTTGGTGTCCAAGCAGCAGCACCAGTGGCAGCAGTTGCTGCTGCTCCAGCTCCAGGAGCAGCTGCACCTGAAGCTGAAGCAGCACCAGAAAAAACAGAATTTGATGTCATCTTGACAAGTGCAGGAGATAAGAAAATTCAAGTAATTAAGGTTGTAAGAGCCATCACTGGTTTAGGTTTAAAGGAAGCTAAAGAATTAGTAGATAATGTGCCTAAACCAGTAAAAGAAGGTATTTCTAAAGAAGAAGCAGAAGATATTAAGAAAAAACTTGAAGAAGCAGGAGCAAGTGTTGAAATAAAATAATGCAAAATTAAAATTTATTTACTATGTTCTTGGGAATTATCTTTTTAAACCCTTAATAAAGAGGGAGAAAAAATGAATAGTTTAGTACCACAAACAAGATTAAGAAGACGTTTTGGCCGTATAAAACAAATTTTAGATATTCCTTATCTTTTAGAACTTCAAAAGAAATCTTACGCTCAGTTTCTCCAAAAAGATGTGCCATCTGAAAAGCGGAAAGATGTAGGTATGCAAGCAGTTTTTAAAGAAATCTTTCCTATTACGGATTATGCTGGGCGAGTAGCATTAGAGTTTATAAAGTATGAAATTGGTGAGCCACGTTATGATGAAGATGAATGTGCTAGACAAGGAATGACATATGAAGCACCTGTTAGATTAACAGTAAGGCTTGTTGTTTATGATATTGATAAGGAGACAGGACAAAAAAGTATAAGGGATATTAAAGAGCAAGAAGTTTATTTTGGTACTGTTCCTTTAATGACTTCACGCGGTACATTTATCATAAATGGCACAGAAAGGGTTGTTGTCAGTCAACTTCACCGTTCCCCTGGTATCTTTTTTGAACTAGATAAGGCTATGCGCCATGTTCGAGGAAAATTGCTTTATACAGCCCGTATTATACCATTGCGTGGTTCTTGGCTTGATTTTGAATTTGATAATCGGGCTCGTTTATATGTACGTATAGATAGGAGACGCAAGTTTCCAGTAACTCTTTTCTTAAAGGCATTAGGCTATACTGGAGAAGAAATACTTAATTCTTATTATCCAAGTCAAAAAATAAGATATCGGGATGGGTTTTTCTATATTGAGCTTGTCCCTGATTTCCTTTTAGGTTCAAGATTAACTGAAAATCTTGTTCACCCTGAAACAGGTGAAGTACTTATTCCAGCTCATACTCGCATTACAAGAATACACCTAAAACAGCTTGAAAATTTAAATATTAAAGATATTCCTCTTACTGAAGAAGAATTAAAAACAAAAATTCTTGCTAAAGATTTAAAAGATCCAGCAACAGGAGAAATAATTGCTCATCATAACGAAATGTTAACAGATGAGATAATTCAAAAAATTAAAGAAAGAGAAATTAAAGAATTTGAAGTACTTTTTATTGATGAATATCGTTATGACAGTTCTCTAAGAGATACCCTTCTTGAAGATAAAGTTCAAACAGAAGAAGATGCCCTTTTTGAAATCTACCGTAAGATGCGTCCAACTAGTCCACCAACTGTAGAAATTGCTAGAGAATTTATCCGTAATCTTTTCTTTAATCCAGAATATTATGACCTTTCTCGTGTGGGTCGTTTTAAATTAAACCTCAGATTGGGCTTAGATGTTCCTCTTACTCAGTGTACATTACGTCGAGAGGATATTTTAGAAGCAGTTAAAAAACTTTTAGAGTTAAAAGCAACACAAGGACCACCTGATGATATTGACCATTTGGGCAACCGTCGTGTACGTGCAGTAGGCGAACTTGTAGAAAACCAATTTAGAATTGGCCTTGTACGAATGGAAAGAGCCATTAAAGAACGCATGGCTTTACAAGATATAGATACGCTTATGCCTTACGATTTAATTAATTCTAAACCAGTAACAACAGCATTAAAAGAATTTTTTGGCACAAGTCAATTATCACAATTTATGGACCAAACAAATCCTCTTTCTGAAGTAACACATAAACGCCGTTTAAGTGCTTTAGGACCAGGTGGATTAAGTCGTGAAAGAGCAGGTTTTGAAGTAAGAGATGTTCATCCATCTCATTATGGACGTATTTGTCCAATCGAAACACCAGAAGGCCCTAATATTGGTCTTATTGTCTCTCTTGGTACTTACGCACGTGTAAATGAATTTGGTTTTATTGAAACACCTTATAGAGTTGTGAAAAATGGGCGTGTAACTGATGAAATTAAATATTTAACAGCATTAGAAGAAGGTAATAATCCTATTGCTCAAGCAAATGCCCCTATTGATAAGGATGGAAGATTTATTAATGAAATTGTTTCTGCTCGAATAAGAGGCGAATTTGTAATGGTTAAAAGGGATGAAGTAAAGTATATGGATGTTTCCCCTAATCAGTTAGTAAGTGTGTCTTCTTCTCTTATTCCATTTTTAGAACATGATGATGCAAACAGAGCCCTTATGGGTTCTAATATGCAAAGGCAGGCTGTGCCTCTCTTAAGGACAGAAGCACCTTTTGTTGGGACAGGTATGGAAAAAATAGTAGCAAGAGATTGTGGTGTGTGTATTTTAGCAGAAGCTGATGGTATTGTAGAAGAAGTAGATGCATCACATATTGTTGTCCGTTATATGGATGAAAATAGGCCATTGCATGAATTAGTTAAAGTATATGAATTAAATAAGTTTAAACGTAGCAATCAAAATACCTGTTTTAATCAAAGACCATTAGTAAAGCCAGGACAACGTATCCGTAAAGGGCAAGTAATTGCTGATGGTGCAGCTACTGATAGAGGTGAGTTAGCTTTAGGCAGAAATGTACTTGTAGCATTTATGCCATGGGCAGGTTATAATTTTGAAGATGCTATTGTTATTAGTGAAAGATTAGTACGAGATGATGTTTATACTTCCATTCATATTGAAGAGTTTGAAGTAGTAGCACGTGAAACGAAACTTGGTCCAGAGGAAATTACAAGAGATATACCAAATGTAGGAGAAGAAGCATTAAAAAATTTAGATGAGAGTGGAGTCATCCGCATTGGTGCTGAAGTAAAACCAGGTGATATTTTAGTAGGGAAAATTACCCCAAAGGGGGAAACACAGTATTCTCCTGAAGAAAAATTATTAAGGGCTATCTTTGGTGAAAAGGCAAGTGATGTAAAAGACTCTTCTCTTAGGGTGCCACCAGGAATAGAGGGCATTGTTATTGATGCTCAAGTATTTTCTCGCAAAGGTGAGAAGGAGAAGGATCCAAGAAGGATTTGGATTGAAGAGCAGGAGATTAAAAAACTTACTAGGGATCGTGATGCAGAGATTAGAATACTTAAGAAAGTAGTAGATGAAGAATTGGGTAAATTACTTTTAGGGAAAAAAGTAGTACATGATTTTAAAGATGCTAGTGGTGAAATAATTTTAGAAAAAGGAGAAGAAATTACCCCAGAAATTTTAAAATTGCCTTTGCGTAAATTAAAAGAACTTAGATTAGAAGATGAGGAGATAGAGAGGAAAGTAAATAATTTGATAGATAATTTCTTTGAAGAAGTAGATAAGATTAGAAGTAAATATGAAAAGAGAATTGATAAAATAAAGCAAGGTGATGAATTGCCACCTGGTGTTATTAAGATGGTGAAAGTATATGTGGCAATGAAGAGAAAAATCTCTGTTGGTGATAAGATGGCTGGTAGACATGGAAATAAAGGGGTAGTTTCAAAAATTGTGCCTTTAGAAGATATGCCTTATCTTGCAGATGGGACACCTGTAGATATTGTGTTAAATCCTTTAGGTGTACCTTCTAGAATGAATGTTGGCCAGATTTTAGAAACCCATTTGGGTTGGGCTTGTAAAGAATTAGGAAGAAAATTAAGAGAATTGATAGAAACAATCCAAAAACCTGAAGTTATTCGTGCTTGGCTTAAAGAGCTTTATCCACCAGAACAATATGAAGAATATTTTGCTCATTTGGATGATGAGGAGTTAATAGAGAAATTAAAAGCATTCGGAGATGGCATTCCAGTAGCTTCACCTGTATTTGATGGTGCAAAGGAGGATGAAATCAAAAAATGGCTTAGGAAAGCAGGATTACCAGAAACTGGACGGACAGTACTTTATGATGGACGCACTGGTGAACCATTTGATCAGGAGGTAACTGTTGGTATTATTTATATGATGAAGTTACATCACCTTGTAGATGACAAAATTCATGCTCGTTCTATTGGTCCATATTCCCTTATCACACAGCAACCTTTAGGAGGAAAGGCACAATTTGGTGGACAGAGGTTGGGTGAGATGGAAGTATGGGCACTTGAAGCTTATGGTGCTGCTTATACTTTACAGGAAATGCTTACAGTGAAATCGGATGATGTAGCTGGACGTACACGCATGTATGAAAAGATTGTTAAAGGTGATAATACATTAGAAGTGGGCCTGCCTGAATCATTTAATGTATTGGTAAAAGAATTGCAGGCCCTTTGTTTAAATGTAGAATTATTAACTTCAAATAAGGGGGCGAAGGTAAAATGACATTAGAAGACCTTTATAATCTTTTTTCAAAACCAATGGACCCTGCTGATATTAAAGGGATAAGAATTTCTCTAGCCTCTCCAGAAAAGATCAGAGAATGGTCTTATGGAGAGGTAAAAAAGCCAGAAACAATCAATTATAGAACTTTTAAACCTGAAAAAGATGGGCTCTTTTGTGCTCGGATATTTGGTCCAGTAAAGGACTATGAATGTCTTTGTGGTAAATATCGGCGGATGAAGCATAGAGGAATTGTATGTGAAAGGTGTGGAGTGGAGGTAATTTCTTCTAAAGTAAGGCGAGAACGCATGGGACATATTGAGCTTGCTTCTCCTGTAGCTCATATTTGGTTTGTAAAAAGTGTACCTAGCAAAATAGGAAATCTGCTTGATTTGACTGTTAGAGATTTAGAAAGAGTAATTTATTTTGAGTCTTTTATTGTCATTGACCCTAAAGACACGCCACTAAAAAAATGCCAAATTTTATCAGAAGAGCAATATCAGGAAGCTAGAGCAAAATATGGCAATAATTTTAAAGCAGGTATGGGGGCAGAGGCGATTAGGGAACTGCTACGTGAATTGGATCTGCATAAATTAGCTGAAGAAATAAAACAACAGCTTAAAAATACTGCTTCTGAAGCTACAAGAAAAAAGCTTGCCAAACGATTACGCATTGTTAATGCTTTTATTGAGTCTGGCAATAAACCAGAATGGATGATTTTAGAAGTTATTCCAGTATTACCACCTGATCTGCGTCCTCTTGTACCATTAGATGGAGGTCGTTTTGCTACCTCAGACTTAAATGATCTTTATCGTAGAGTAATTAACAGAAATAACCGTTTAAAGAGATTGATAGAATTGGAAGCTCCAGAAATTATCATTCGCAATGAAAAACGGATGTTACAAGAAGCAGTAGATGTACTTTTTGAAAACGGCAGACGCGGTAGAACAGTTACAGGCAGTAATGGTCGCCCACTCAAATCTTTAAGCGATATGCTCAAAGGTAAACAGGGACGTTTTCGCCAAAATCTTTTAGGAAAAAGAGTAGATTATTCAGGACGTTCAGTCATTGTTATTGGACCTGAACTTCGTTTACATCAATGTGGTTTACCCAAAAAGATGGCTTTAGAACTTTTTAAACCTTTTATTTATCATCATTTAGAGAAAAAGGGATTTGCTACAACTATAAAGAGCGCTAAAAGAATGGTAGAAAAAGAAACACCTGAAGTTTGGGATGCTTTAGAAGAAGTAGTAAGAGAACATCCTGTATTACTTAATAGAGCACCAACCCTTCATCGTTTAAGTATTCAAGCATTTGAACCTGTCTTAATTGAAGGAAAAGCTATTCAGCTTCATCCTTTAGTATGTCCTCCTTATAATGCTGACTTTGATGGAGACCAAATGGCTGTACATGTTCCTCTTTCCCTTGAAGCCCAAACAGAAGCACGTGTTTTGATGATGTCTACAAATAACATACTTTCACCAGCCCACGGTGGGCCAATTATATTGCCAACTCAGGATATTGTCTTGGGTCTTTATTATCTGACAAAAGAAAAACCATTTGTTAAAGGAGAAGGAATGATATTTTCCTCACCTGAAGAAGTGAGGATGGCTTATGATGCTAAGGAAGTAGCTTTGCATGCTAAGATAAAGGTACGTATAAATGGGAAATTGGTAGAGACAACAGTAGGAAGAATATTACTGAAAGAAATTTTACCTGAACAAATCCCATTTGAGCTTATCAATAAACCTATTCGTAAGAAAGATATAGCTAACTTAATAAGTGAATGTTATCGACGCACTGGTCTTAAATCTACAGTTATTGTCTGTGACAAATTGAAGGATCTTGGTTTTGCTATGGCTACACAATCTGGTCTTTCTATTGCTATTGACCATTTAGTAATTCCAAAACGGAAAAAAGAGATATTAGACAATGCTTATAAAGAAGTTCAGGAAATAGAAGAACAATATCGTAAGGGACTGATTACTGATGGTGAACGATATAACAAGATCATTGATATCTGGACAAAAGTTACTGATGATGTAGCAGCAGAAATGATGAAAGAACTTTCTGTAGAAACAGTAGAGAATGAAAAAGGAGAAAAGAAAGAAGTACTTTCATTTAACCCCATTTTTATGATGGCGGATTCAGGAGCCAGAGGTAGTAAAGATCAAATTAGACAATTAGCTGGTATGCGTGGATTAATGGCTAAACCTTCAGGCGAAATTATTGAAACACCTATTACTGCTAACTTTAGAGAGGGTCTTACAGTACTTCAATACTTCATCTCCACACATGGGGCTAGAAAAGGTTTAGCAGATACTGCTTTAAAAACAGCTAATGCTGGATATCTTACCCGTAGACTTATAGATGTTGCCCATGAATGCGTAGTAAGAGAAGAAGATTGCGGTACTATTGATGGCATTGAAATAGAGCCCTTGATAGAGTCTGGTGAGATTATTCAAACAGTAGGTCAGCGTGTGCTTGGTAGAGTAGCCCTAGAAGACATTGTTGACCCTTATACTGGTGAGGTAATTGTTAAAGCTAATGAAGAAATTGATGAAGAAGCAGCTAGAAAGATAGATGAAGCAGGTTTAGACAAAGTAAAAATTCGTTCTGTACTTACTTGCCAAACTAAATGGGGTGTATGTGCTAAATGTTATGGACGTGACTTAGCTACTGGAAAACTTGTAAATATTGGTGAGGCTGTTGGTATTATTGCTGCTCAATCTATCGGTGAACCTGGCACACAGCTTACTATGCGCACTTTCCATATTGGTGGAACAGCAAGAAAAACAGTAGAACAAAGCACTTTAGAAACAAAATATGGTGGACAAGTAAAATTTATCAATTTAAATGTGGTTGAAACTAAAGAAGGTGATTTAGTGGTAATGAACCGACATGGTGAACTTGCTATTATGGAAGGTGATCGTGAAAGAGAACGTTATCCAGTTATTTATGGAGCTAGATTAAAAGTAAAAGAGGGAGAGAAAGTAAATCCTGGCCAATTATTAGCAGAATGGGATCCTTATGCTTCACCTATTTTAACAGAATTAACTGGAAGGGTTAAATTTGAAGATATTATTGAAGGTATAACTATTAAAGAAAGTGTAGACCCTGTAACAAGCCGTATTAGTAAAGTAGTAATGGAATATAGAGGCACTCCTCATCGTCCTCGTATTTCCATTGTAGATGAAAATGGCAATATAATGAAGACTAAGACAGGTAGTGATGCAACTTATTATTTGCCTGTAAGAGCATTGATTGTAGTAGAGGATGGAGAAAAAGTTTATGCAGGAGACATATTAGCAAAAATCCTTAGAGAAACTACAAAAACTAAAGATATTACTGGTGGTTTACCAAGAGTAGCTGATCTGTTTGAAGTAAGAAGACCAAAAGAGCATGCAGTCATTACTGAAATTGATGGTTATGTTTCCTTTGGTAAAGAAGAAAGAGGTAAAAGAAAAATCATTGTTACTCCGGAAGTAGGTGAAGCAAGAGTTTATTTTGTCTCTCCAGATGTACATATTACTGTTCATGAAGGAGATTATGTCCGTGCTGGTGAACCTCTTACTGAAGGACCAATTAACCCTCATGACTTATTAAGAGTAAGAGGATTAAAAGAAACAGCAAAATATCTCCTAAATGAAATCCAAGAAGTCTATCGACTCCAAGGTGTAAAAATTCATGATAAACATATTGAAATTATTATACGACAGATGATGAAAAAAGTAAAAATTGTGGATGCAGGTGATACTGATTTTGTTGTAGGTGAATTAGTAGAAAAGAATGTTTTTGAAGAAGAAAACCAAAAAATAATAGCAAAAGGTTTAAAACCTGCTCAAGCTGAACCAGTGTTAGTAGGTATTACTAAGGCTTCTTTGGGAACAGAAAGCTTTATTTCTGCTGCTTCCTTCCAAGAAACTACTAGAGTTCTAACTGATGCAGCTGTAGCTGGAAAAGTAGATTATCTAAGAGGATTAAAAGAAAATGTTATTATTGGACGTCTTATCCCTGCTGGTACAGGATTAGAAACATATCGTTCAGTAGAAATTACTACAACAGAACCTGAAGAAATAGAAGAAAAGATTGAAAAAGTGGAAGAAGCAGAAGTAGCAGAAAGGGCAGCTTCATAAGAGACTTGACAAAAATAAGAAAACTTGTAATAAAACAAGCTTTGTCTTGTCTAGAAATGGAGGTTTTAAAATGCCAACAATTAATCAATTAGTTCGATATGGAAGAGAAAAAGTTAAAAAGAAAAGTGCTGCTCCAGCCCTTGGTAGCTGTCCACAGAAGCGTGGTGTATGTATACGTGTTTATACCACTACACCTAAAAAACCAAACTCTGCCTTAAGAAAAGTATGTCGTGTTCGTTTAACAAATGGTATGGAAGTTACTGCTTATATTCCTGGTATTGGCCATAACTTACAAGAACATTCAGTAGTATTAATCCGTGGTGGGCGTATTAAAGACTTACCTGGAGTTCGTTATCAAGTAATTCGTGGTGCATTAGATGCAGCGGGTGTTCAAGATAGACGAAAGAGTCGTTCACGTTATGGGGCTAAAAAACCAAAATAATGAGGTTTAAAGATGCCAAGAAAAGGGCCTGTACCAAGACGAGAAATATTGCCTGATCCAAAATATGGAAGTGTGCTTGTTGCAAAGTTTATCAATTGTATGATGCGTGATGGCAAAAAAAGTGTTGCAGAATCCATTTTTTATGATGCAATGGAAATTATCGCTGAAAAGACAGGAAAGAACCCATTAGAAGTTTTTGAAAAAGCAGTGGAAAATGTTAAGCCTATATTAGAAGTAAAATCTCGTCGAGTAGGTGGAGCTACTTATCAAGTACCTGTAGAAGTAAGACCAGAAAGACAAGTTAGTTTAGCTATAAAATGGATTATTCAAAGTGCTAGAGCAAGGAGTGAAAGAGGAATGGTAAAAAAACTTGCAAATGAATTATTGGATGCTTATAACAACCGTGGTAGTGCTATAAAAAAGAAAGAAGATACCCATCGTATGGCAGAAGCAAACCGGGCATTTGCTCATTATAGGTGGTAAAAGTGGGAAGGATTGTTCCAATTGAGAAAGTTAGAAATATAGGGTTTATGGCACATATAGACGCAGGTAAAACAACAACAACAGAAAGAGTACTATATTATACAGGAATTTCGCATAGATTAGGTGAAGTCCATGAAGGAACAGCTATCATGGACTTTATGGAACAAGAAAGAGAACGTGGTATTACTATTACTTCAGCTGCTACTACTTGTTTTTGGAAAGGTCATCGTATCAACATCATAGATACACCTGGTCATGTAGACTTTACTGTTGAAGTAGAAAGATCATTACGTGTATTGGATGGAGCCATTATTATTTTTTGTGCTGTAGGTGGAGTAGAACCTCAGTCAGAAACAGTTTGGCGACAGGCTGATAAATATAAAGTACCTAGACTTGCCTTTATTAATAAAATGGATAGAATTGGCGCTGATTTTGAAGGATGTATAAAGATGATAGCAGATAGACTGCAGGCCAATCCTATTCCTATTCAAATACCTTTAGGAAGAGAGGAAAAGTTTAGGGGAGTAATTGACTTAATCAAGATGAAGGCAATTGTGTTTGATGAAGAAACTCGCGGAGCAAAATATGAATATATCTCTATTCCTGAAGAATTTTTATCTGAAGCAGAACAATATCGAGAAAAAATGCTTGAAGTACTTGCTGAGTTGGATGATGAACTTATGGAAAAATATTTGGAAGGGAAAAAAATCCCTGAGGCAGATATACAAAGAGTTTTACGTTGTAATACTATTGGATTAAAGATAATTCCTGTATTATGTGGGTCCGCTTTTAAAAACAAGGGAATACAGCCACTTTTAGATGCCATTGTTGATTATTTACCCTCTCCTATAGATATTCCACCAATAAAAGGTAAAAATTTAAAAGGTGAGGAAGAGGAAAGAATAGCTTCTGATGAGGCGCCGCTTTCTGCCTTAGCTTTTAAATTGATGACTGACCCTTATGTTGGTCATTTAACTTTTTTAAGGATTTATTCTGGCCATTTAAAAACAGGTGATACAGTATTTAATGCAACTAAAGGTGTTAAAGAAAAAATTGGTCGCTTATTAAAAATGCATGCAAATAAACGTGAAGAAATATCTGAAGCCTATGCTGGGGATATTGTAGCTGCTGTTGGCTTAAAACACACTACTACTGGAGATACACTTTGTGATGAAAGAGCACCAATTTTACTTGAATCTATTGAAGTACCAGAACCTGTAATCTCTGTAGCCATTGAGCCAAAAACAAAAGATGATCAAGATAAATTAAGCACAGCTCTTCATAAAATTAGTATAGAAGATCCCTCATTTCAAGTAAAATATGAAGAAGAAACAGGTGAAACCATTATTTCAGGTATGGGTGAATTACATTTAGAGATTATTGTTGACCGTCTTCGACGTGAATTTAAGGTTAATGTAAATGTAGGACGTCCACAAGTAGCTTACAGAGAAACAATTACTAAGCCAGTCAAAGTAGAAGGACGTTTTATCAAACAGACAGGAGGACGCGGTCAATATGGACATGTATGGTTAGAAATAGAACCTTTGTCTCCTGGTAAAGGTTTTGAATTTGTGAATGCTATAACAGGTGGTGTTATTCCTAAAGAGTATATTCCAGCAGTAGAACGAGGAGTAAAAGAAGCTATGGAAAGAGGTGTCATTGCCGGTTATCCTGTAACAGATATACGTGTAAAATTAATAGATGGCTCTTATCATGAAGTAGATTCTTCTGATATGGCATTTGCCATTGCTGCCTCAATGGCTTTTAAAGAAGGTGTAAAAAAAGGAGGGCCAGTATTACTTGAACCTATTATGTTTTTAGAAGTAATTGTACCAGAAGCTTATGTTGGTGATGTAATGGGTGATATTACAGCTAGAAGAGGAAAAATAATTGGTATAGAGACTAGAAAAAATATTCAAGTAATAAGGGCACATGTCCCCTTGGCAGAAATGTTTGGATATGCTACAACACTGCGGTCAACTACTCAGGGCAGGGCTACTTATACAATGCAATTTTCACATTATGAGCCTGTGCCCGTTAAAATAGCTGAAAATGTACTTAAAGAAAAGAGAAAATAGGAGGAAACAGGATGGCGAAGCAGAAGTTTGAAAGGAAAAAACCACATGTGAATGTGGGTACAATTGGGCATATAGATCATGGAAAAACAACCTTAACAGCAGCAATGACACTGGTTTTAGAAAAAGCAGGCCTGGC
>Ga0209410_1000810_pt1 | contig 14784 bp, 15 predicted proteins | sample Mar14436cmmetaG_FD_184135 | JGI IMG/M metagenome (GOLD analysis project Ga0209410, IMG submission 184135) | Marine hydrothermal vent microbial communities from Guaymas Basin, Gulf of California to study Microbial Dark Matter (Phase II) - Marker... ... | reverse complement strand
GTTAATCTATATGATTATTCCAGAATCTATTAGATTTCTCCTAGTGAAAAATAAAACCCATGATGCGGAAAGACTTGCCGAGAAAATTGGTATAGATATCTCAAAATATAAGGGCGTAAGAAGTGGAAAAAAGAGTATCCTGGACATATTCCGAGGTGAGTATAAGAAAAGGACGATAATGTTATGGATCCATTGGTTCTCTATTGCTCTTACCTATTGGGGTATCTTCCTCTGGTTACCACAAATACTATCAATGAGAGGATTATCCTATGTAAAGTCTGTTGAATATGCGATAATTATCACATTGGCTCAACTGCCTGGATACCTGACGGCTGCATGGTTAATCGACAAGGTTGGACGAAAGAAACTGTTAGCTATATTTATGGGTCTTGGAGGGTTAGGAAGCTTTCTCTTTTGGTCATCAACTACAGAACTAGAAGTCATTCTGGCTGGTATAATCATATCATTCTTTAACCTCGGTGCATGGGGAATAACTTATGCATATACTCCAGAGCTTTACCCGACGGAGTTAAGGTCGACTGCTAGTGGATCGGCTAACAGTATAGGGAGGATAGGTGGGATGCTCGGTCCCTATATTGCAGGATATCTCTTGTCTCTCACCTCTAACGTTATGATACCGTTCCTATTCTTTGCTATCATGCATTTTGTATCTGCCATTGACGTCTTCATACTAGGTATTGAGACAAAACAGAAGTCACTAGAAGAAATTTCAAAATAAACCATGCTTACAATAGCAGATTTTTAGTTCTCGAGATATTCTAGACAAGCCATCCCAATTACAGTAATCTCAGTATTTTACGGCAATTTTATGTATGGAACCCCAAGAATATATAGAGTTAAGTGATTGTGTAGTCAGCGTATTCTGCTCTAACCAACTCTAATATCTGTTTAACGCCCTATACTTCTATGTCTTTTGGTTCTTTTTCAACTATCAAGTTCGGAGGAAATCTTAGAAAGAATTATTCAGTAAAGAAGCGATCTCTTTCTGGTGCAAACGGTGGAGCAGAAATGAAGACAAGTATTAGAGGTTCATCTTCTAAATTTCTTAGAGAATGTTTTGAGCCCTTAGGTATCAAAATAACGTCACCATCTGTTACTGCACTCTTTTCATCATCTACCTTAAGAATACCTTTTCCCTTAACAATGTAATAAATCTCATCTCTCTCCTTATGGTAATGTTCCCTAACTTTGTCCTTTACCACTGCTATGTGGAAACTCACATTTTCTCCTTTCACAATCTCGCTTATACCGATGCCAACTTTCTCATCGATTTTTGCTTGATCTATTTTTGAGAAAATGTTACTCTTCTTCATAGGGAACACCATCATTTTAAGTATACTATCAAATCGACTTAAAAATATTGCAAAAATACCTTGTTACGAAAATATTTTCATGAGAGTAATTTAAAATATATAAGATATCTCGTACTTCTAATAACATGTGATTAATAGACCAAATGTCATTGTAACAACTACACCATATGTACCAGGGTGCAGGATAACGAAAGTTCTTGGAATAGTTTACGGAACAAGTGTGAGAACACGTGGTCTTGGAGGTAGATTTATTGCAGGTTTAGAGGCTATAATGGGGGGTAGGGGAATGGCTTATCTAAAAGAGCTTGAGAAGGCACGCGAAGAGGCACTAGAAGAGCTAAGAAGTAGAGCTTATTCAATGGGAGCCAATGCGGTTGTCTCAGTCGATTTCGAGACAAATGAAATCCTAGAGGGTTTCATCGTAATAACGGCTTTCGGAACGGCTGTCATCATAGAACCAGAGTAGCTACTCTTTATTCGCTTCATCCAATATTTTTTCTATTTCGTAAGATATCTTTAAGGATTCTTTATTAGTCTCAAGAAGTTGAAACTTTGAGTATCCTTCTTTTAAATTCTGATCATCTGAAAGGTCGTAACTTTCTAGTTCTAATGAGTTTATCTTTGGGTGTGTTTTAATAGTTACATAAGCGCGAACAATGTTGGCGATAGTAGCTTCACTAAATATTATCTTCTCGCCATTCCTTAATTCTATCACTACTCTCAGATGTTTGTGTTTTATGGGAGTTCCTATGAGTATCCTGCTAATATCACTGTTCTTAATATATACTATGCTCATAGTCTAGGTATCTTATGATTTATTATTTAAACACTCAGTCGTAATCTACTTTCTTCTTTTTCTTCTTTTTTACTATAAAATAGAGGATTCAGTTTTCCTTCGTGTATAACCTTTTCCATATGCTCGCCAAATTTCATGGTATGATCTATGTCGAGCATGATGGTTTTCTTTGTTATTTCCCATACTTCTTTCTGAATCTCTAATAGCATTTCTCGTGGCATATGTCCAACTATGAATGGATCTTGAAGCCATTTGTCGAATGCTTCGATTGTTCTTATAATGTTGCGGAAGGCCATCCTGATCGCAAGTATTAATTCAAGTCTATCACTATGGCTAAGCTTTTTCTCGGTATTCTCTAATATATCCAATATGGACTTTTGGTTTTTAACCCACTGCTCGATACTTGCTTTAAATGTTCTAGAAAGCTGATCCATTTTTATCACAGTTAAATCGGTATCTAAGATTAAAAACATTACTATCTGTTGCCTAAAATTCATATTATTTCCTGTCAAAACGTTCATTAGTATAAGCCATAGTAAATAATCGTGAATGGTATGAGGGGAGTGTTGACGACTCTTGTGGGGAGTTTTCCTTTAGATGCCACCCTTGAGAACTTCGAAAGAGCTTTAGTGGATCAGGTGGAGGTGGGTATTGATATTCCTGTTCTACCTCAGCTCCGAGACTTTGTTGAAATGTATATAGATCCTCTTTTGGAGTCGGGTTCTGTCGTAAAAGAAAGGAGAGGATTCGTTTTAAAAGGCTCTATTTCTAGATATGAGACAAAGATACCACACGAAATCTTGTATACAGCAGATAAAGCTAGCGAAATGGGCGTAGAGTATAGGTTAGCTTTTACCGGCCCCTTTACGATTGCTTCGAAAATAGCTGTTACTGTATCTAGGTCAGGTGACTTTTTCAACTCTATCCTTAAGGAGAGAAGGCTCTTCGAAGAATTGTTAGTATACGTCGAAGACATGGCGGACGAAATAAGAAGAAACGTTAAACCAAAGATTGTATGCGTGGATGAGCCTATTCTCTCAGTTATCGTCGGTTCAAGGAAGATCCTTTTCGATTATTCAATTGAGTATATAAGGGAAGTATTAGACAGGATACTCTCCAAGTTTTCAGGAGCAGAATACAGGGGGGTCCACATCTGCTCCAGACTACCTCCTTTACTGAAAGAAATACTGCTAAACTTGGAGAATGCTAATTTCCTAGATCATGAGCACCACGACGTAGTAGCAAACAGAAGATATTACACGAGGGAGGAGCTATTAAATAATAGCAAAAAATTAGCATACGGAATAATATCCTCCAAAAAACCCGAAATAGAAGACTATGAAGAAGCCATGAAGTTAGCTCAAGACGCCCTGCAAAACTATAAGGAAACACTCATATTCCTAAAACCAGACTGCGGATTCGGGGGACTAAAAAACTATCTACAGGGAAAAGAATACAAGGAAATAGTAATCCCAAAACTTAAAATACTAACAAGAGTCGCGCAGAAGCTGAGAGACTGATATATTTTTAGAGTATACTAGATTTGAGGATAGGAGAGAAAAACAATATTTCATGATTTTTATCTTTCTAGCATAACAACTTTTTCTGGTTTTGTATCTATCTTCTCAAGTAGCATCTTAGCCTTAATTCCTCTTCCTATAGCGATAGGCTTCATCTCATCTACAATCTTCTCTGCAGCTTGTAGCTTAACACTACTCTCAGCATAGATCGTGAAAAGAGGATCTCCTGCCTTAACTTTTTCTCCTAGTTTGACATAGACGTAGATTCCGGCACCCTTGTCTTTGGGAGCACCAGCAGTTTTTCCTATGAGAGCTAGGGCTTGATTGTTTATCCAGAATACAAAACCATCTGTTTCAGCATAATACGTGAAAGTCTTATCACCCACTTTTATATCGTCGGGTTTAATATTTGGATCGCCCCCCTGTGCTTCGATTATTTCTCGCATTTTCTTTTCGGCCTTCCCACTTTGTAATGCTTTAAGTGCAAGTTCTCTTCCGTTAGTGTTTCCGGCCATCTCAAGAAGAATGCCAGCGATGCTAGTAGCTTTATCGATAAGATCCTTGGGCCCCTTACCCATAAGTGTTATCAAAGCCTCGCGTGCTTCAAGGGCGGGACCGATAGCATGACCTATAGGCTGTTCACCGTATGTTACTGCTGCTTCCATCTTCATTCCAAGGCGGGAAGCTAACTGTATAAAATCATGAGCGAGATTTCTAGCTTCGCTTATCGTCGGAACCTTCGCACCTCTACCAGTCGGAATATCGAGAACTACATGAGTGCTACCTACGGCAAGTTTCTTAGCTAGTATAGAAGGAATGAAGAATGGGTCGATGCCCAGAGGATATTCTACTCTAATTATAATATCGTCAGCTGGAGCTAGTCTTAAAGCACCTCCCCACACTAGACATCCGTTTGTCTTCAACACAACTTCTTTCATTTCCTCGACGCTAAGTGAAACAGGTGCTAAAACCTCCATTCTATCGGCAGTACCAGCCGCAGACGTTATTGCGCGTGACGACGTCTTAGGAATAATGTATCCTAGGGAGGCAATTATAGGTACCACAATCATGCTAGTCTTGTCTCCGGGTACACCTCCCAGCGAATGCTTATCTAATACAATCTTGCTAGGCAATCTAAGCATCTCACCTGTCTCAACCATAGCTTTTGTGAAATTCAAGGCTTCTTCTAGGCTCATATGCTGGTAATGTAAAGCCGTAACGAGAGCAGTTAATTCAACATCACTTATATAGCCGTCAACTATATCTTCAACAATTTTTCTAATCTCGCGTGCGTTTAGCCGTGCTCCCATAAGTTTCCTCCTAATATACAGGAGTGAGTCAGGAACTCCGGCCGGTGCAACCTCAACCGTATCTTCTTCCTTAATTTTAAGTATATTTGCTACCTCATCATATAAACCTATAAAGTCTCCAGGGAAAAACTTTGCAACGTTAACGATTGCAACAACCTCTCTATCATTATGCCTAATTACGACTCTGTCTAGGGATCGTACATCGAGCTTGGCAGCGACTTCATCATCTATAATTACGATGTGTTTACCACCAGCCTGAAAACCAAGCATCTTAACTTTTAATCTCAACTCATTCACCTAAGAGAAAGCATAGATTAATAGAGTAAGATAATAGATTTCTAAAAATGATATATAAGCATATCGATAAAAACTAACTAGATATGTGATATGAAGCTGGAAGAATTCATAACTAAAAAGCAAACCGCGATAGAACAGCATTTTACAGAGGATTTGTTGCTCTTGGTAGGTTTTCCTATCTCATTCATATGTTAAAGACAACGAACCCCCAAGACATTAACTGGGTAGTCTCCTTGGTGCCAAAATATTTAATTTATCCTGAACATGGTTTGATGCTCCCCGAATATTCTCGCTAATTTGAAATATTGGAGAATGAGGATATACCAAAGATTTTACAGAATTGTCGAAAATAAGACTGTCTACCTCTTTTAAGGAAAAATTAAATAGATATTAATACAAACTATATAGTATTAACAATATTTCATCAATAGTTGAGATAATATGATGGATAAGATTCTCAGCTGGTTAGAGGAGATGAACGTTAAGTATACTAGACATGAGAATGCCGCTATAATACCTTATGAGTCCACGATTGTCGAAGTAAGGTATGTACCTTGGGGCAAACTTCATCTTGTTGAGATAATAGCTACGGTTGCTATAGAAGTAACGCCTAATATTGAACTGTTCAAGTTTCTCCTTGAGAAGAATGCCGAAATACCTTTTGGAAAGTTTACCTACGTGGAGAAGGGATTGGATGCTAAACCAACAATATTCTTCTCCCATTCACTTCTGGCAGAGAAATTAGATAAGGAGGAGTTTGATACCGCGTTAAACAGTATCCTGAGCTATGCCGATGAATACGATGAAAAAATAGCGAAGATGGGAGCAGGTAAGACGTTTAGGGAATATTCTCAAAAGGTTGGATGAGATGGGTTCTACAGGATATTATATTATCGGTATCATATGTATCATCATAAGCATCTTCGCATTCTGGCCGCTATTTTTCGTCGGCATAGCCCTGATAGTCTACGGATATAAAAAAGGTAAGGAGCAAAAGAAGTATCTTGCATACGGATACTATCCGGCTCAACCACCTGTAACTCAACCATATTCATATGGTTACCCTCAGCCAACACCGCCTCCACCACCTATTACTCCTCCTAGACAAACAATACCACCCTACCCGTTGGTATGCCCCAACTGTGGTCAGAGACTCTCAGGTCGAGAACGTTACTGTCCTAATTGTGGGACAGATCTGTCTAGCTATAGGCGTTAAATTAATATCACTTTTTTACTTTCTCAAATCAATACTCAATTTTCCTAAAGAGTGTATGCTAGTAGCCCCAAGGAATTCTACTCACGATCTTGCTTGTAAACTTCCTCACTAGTCTAATTGTAAAAATATCCAATTCCATACCTTATAATCCGTTTAGCCCTATTCCTGCCATACAGGTATCCTATTAGCGCTCCTCCCACTATACCGCCTAGATGCCCTAGAACGTTAACTCCAGGCAGGAAGGAATTCATAACAAAAAGAACTATCAATGTGGAAACTGCGGGCATTAGTGATGAACTAGACAAGACCTTAGCATATATAATATCAAATGCCGCTAATCCCAGAATCCCGCCAGAGGCTCCAGCAGTGACTAAGTATATGGGCCCCATTATTAATGAGAAGAAGTTTCCTATAAGGGCCGACCCTAGGAAAACTAAAAACATATCCTTTGAGCCTATCTTTCTTTCTACGCTAAATCCTACAATATACATGAAAAAGGAGTTAAAAAATAGGTGGATTAGGTTGACGTGTACAAATATGCTTGTGAGTAATTGCCAATACCATCTCTTCTTCAGTATGAAGTAGTTAACTTGACCGAAGAGCATCAAATAATGGTAACTTATACTAATAATGTTTCTCGAGAGAAGAGCCAATACTATGTAAGTTGCGATGAAAAACAATGAAAGAGTTAAGGCTAAGCCTTTTCTTTTATCAAGGGGATACATTTTCAGACCTTGATATAATTTAAAAGTAGGTTTTTAAGTCTATTTTTCAAAAAGTAAAGGGGTCAATGACGATGTGGCATGCGAAGAGCGTCAGTGATGTCATTAAAGAATTCAATAGTGGCAGGGAGGGCCTAAGTAATGAAGAGGTTAGAAGGAGATTAGAGAAGTACGGTTTAAACGAGATAGCAGAGAAGAAGAAAAGTGTTTTAATAATGATATTATCTCAGTTTAACAATTTTCTCATCTATATCCTGTTGGCTGCTACGGCCATAGCCTTCCTGTTAGGGGAGATAATCGATGCCATCTCTATAACGTTAATAATTGTTGTTATGGCTTTTCTAGGATTCTTTCAGCAATACAAGGCGGAGAAAGCTGTGGAAGCACTAAAGGAGATGCTATCGCCTACTGCCGTAGTAAGAAGAGGTGGTAGGATCGAAAAAATAGAGGCTAAGGAGCTTGTACCCGGAGATATAATTCTACTGTCGGAAGGAGATAGGGTGCCAGCCGATGCGAGACTTATTGAGGCTGAAGATTTAGAGGTGGATGAATCACCGCTTACTGGCGAGTCTGTACCTGTTGAGAAAAACGCGAAGGTGACACTTGAAGCAGATATCCCTGTGTCCGAAAGGAAGAATATGGTCTTTATGGGGACGTATGTGATCACGGGTAAGGGAGAGGCAATCGTTACGGCTACAGGAATGAATACCCAAGTTGGAAAGATTGCTACTAAGCTCGGCGAGGTGAGGGAAGAGAAGACTCTGCTTGAAAGAGAACTCGATAGGTTCGGAAAACAGATAGGAATTATAATACTTGTGCTCGCCTTAATCTTATTTGTTATTGAGATTTTCCTAAGGAATATGAGTCCTATTGATTCTCTTCTAACCTCTATAGCCCTGGCTGTTGCTGCGGTTCCAGAAGGCCTTCCCGCTATAGCAACAGTTATATTAGCTCTAGGTGCACGTAGGATGGCAAAGAGAAACGCTATCGTGAGAAAACTGAGTGCTGTGGAAACGCTAGGAGCCTGCGATATCATTTGTTCAGATAAAACGGGCACGATCACTTCCGGTGAAATGTGTGTAAGAAGGATCAATGTTGATGGTTATGACATAGAAGTTACTGGCCATGGATTTGATCCAAAAGGCGAATTCATCTACAACTCCTCAAAGATAGATCCTTTATCATTAAACGAAAACCTGAGAATGATTTTGGAGATTTCCTTAGCATATAGCGATTCCTCACTAAAGTTCGAGAAAAATTCATGGCATGTCGTCGGTTCGCCAACTGAGGCCGCATTAATGGTTATGAGCCTGAAAGCGGGGCTTTCTAGAGAAGAAATTCTAAAGAAGTATCCTAGGGTCAAGCTTATACCATTTGACCGTTTTAGAAAAAGAAAGTCAACAATACATAAACTCGATGGCTCTTACATTGTTTTTACAGCTGGGGCACCAGACTTTATTTTAAAAGATTGTGTAACAAGTATTTTGTCTAAAGGTAAGGTGCTACCTCTTGATGATAATACCAAAAAGAAGATACTACAAGACATAGAAAGATACGCTTCAATGGGCCTTAGAACTATAGGCTTCGCATATCGTTACATTAATGAGGGTGAGATAGATAAGGATGCAGACGAGGTTGAAAGGAATTTGATATTTCTGGGGTTTGTTGGTATAATGGATCCTCCACGGGAAGGTGTAAAGGAGGCAATAAAGATCGCAAAGAAGGCAGGTATAAAGATAATGATGGTTACAGGTGATCACAAGATTACTGCTAAAGCGATTGCGAAGGAGATAGGGCTAGACACGGATGATGGGATTGTCTTAGAGGGTAGGGTTCTTGACCGGATGAGCGATGAAGAGTTGCTTAAAATAATAGATAAGGTTGTCGTATTTGCTAGGGTCACGCCTGAACATAAAGCTAGGATAGTTAAACTGCTCAAAAAGAAAAAGTATGTTGTCGCGATGACAGGCGATGGTGTGAACGATGCTTTAGCCTTAAAAATGGCTGACATTGGTATAGCGATGGGTATAAGGGGTACAGATGTAGCCAAGGAGGCTGCGGATCTTGTTTTGGCAGACGATAACTTCGCAACGATTGTCGAGGCTGTTAAGGAGGGTAGAATAATCTATGATAATGTAAAAAAGCCGATAGACTATCTCTTAACATGCAACTTCGGCGAAGTCTTCGGTGTAAGTGGCGCAGATCTCCTATTCTTACCTCCAATACTTAAGCCTGCTCAAATTCTTTGGATAAACCTCATGACAGATGCATTACCAGCTCTTGGTCTAGGAGTGGAGCCTGCTGAACCCGATATTATGGAGCGACCCCCGAGAAGCAAAGAAGAACATTTGATATCGAAGGGCGATATACTAAGTTATGTCACCATTGGAAGCGTGATAGCGATTTTAGTTATCAGCATATTCCTATATTATATTTTGAAAGGTGTTTCCGTGGTCTATGCACGTTCTCAGGCATTCAATCTTTTTGTTATAATGGAACTCGTAAGAGCTTTCAGCTCGAGAAGCGAGAAAAATACTGTTTTTGAACTTGGAGTATTAAAGAATAAAGCGTTATTGGCCAGTATTTTAGGCTCTTTGGCATTACAATTTGCCCTAATCTATAGTCCAATAGGAGGATACTTCTATGCGAAAGCACCATCACTGGAAGACTTGTCACTAATTATTGCCGTATCTCCGATACCGTTCATATTTAGCGAACTCAAGAAAATACTTCTTAGGAGCAGAAAGAAGTAAATTTTTAATTGTCTAAAATATCCTTATACTCTAGAGTTGGTATGTTGGCGGAAATAGGCATCGTTCTCATCTTTATAGGTATGTTACTAGTCATAGCCGGTGTATTGATAGCTGTGATTATCTCGTTAAGGAGAGAAGGCGCTACAAAAGAAGAAAACGTTAAGGCTGCTGGCGTATTCTTCATAGGCCCAATTCCCATAGTAGTAGCGTCAGACAAAGAGTCCGCAAAAATAGCACTATACTTCACAATACTCGGTTTAATATTCTTCATAATAATAATGATCCTGACATTGCTCTGAACCCCTCTGTCGAGACTCTAAGATAGAGCAAGAGTAATAACTTTCTTGAGATTCCGTAGAACCAAGCCGACCAGAGTTTCATATTAGGATTCATAAGTTCTACTGTAGAAGTCTTGGAGTTTCTCGAGTATTTCCTTCTTAAATCCTATGAATATTCCTCCAACCTTTCCTCCAATGTACACTACGCTTTTAGTATTATACCCTATTTTCTCTGCTAGCTCTACCGATTCTACAATTAATTTCCTTACAATTATCCCATTTTTTTTCTCAATCAACCTCTTAAAGGGTATGATTTCAATATAGTTTCCTTTCACCTTCAGAAAACCATAAGCATTTGTTCCTGGTGGGAATACATTGTTCACTTCGGGGCATTCTATGTCTAAATGGGTCACCCTAGCACGAGAATACCCTTTAAGATGTAGGTATACCTTGCAGTTCACTCTTAAACGTCTAAAAGTTGAAGTTAGGTAGACTTTTGCATCTAAAGGAATTTTTCCAGGTCCAGGACCGGTCATGATCAGCGACCCATAAACTGCTAAACAAAACTGTTATAAAACCTATGACACAGATATAACGTATGGATTGTGATGCTAGCCTCTTATTTATAATCTATAAAAATCTCATTTATAAATTGGCTGAATTAAAAGCTATAACCCCCGGTATCTTAAAGTTTTCAACTAGCGAGATTGTCGATGAAGTCTCCAAACACATTAAGGTGGACTACAAAAAGGATTTACAATCGGTATTGAGCCCAATACTAAATGAAATATGTATAAGAGAGTTTAAAATTGAGGAGTCAAATGGCGTCATAGTAGTTACTATTTATAGGGATTCTTGTCCGTTTGCCTATCCTCAAATAGAACTAGAAGAAGAATATTGCGTAGTTCCCTTCATACTCGTCGAGATGCTTAGGAAAAATGGTAAGAGAAATGCCTATTTGCTCCATCAAGAAAACAGTAAATTTATTAACTGTAAAGAGAATGCTTGCATTTTTAAAATTATGGTAAAGGAATAAAAACTAGTTTTCCGTGAAGTTAAGTGAGGTCTAATATAAGATTGGTAGAAGACATAGTGAAGCTTATCAGGAAATATAGGGTGGTTAATTTAGATATTATCTCAAGCAAGATCGACTTACCGAAACCGGTAATTGAGAAGATTATCGAAAAGATGGTAGAAGATGAAATAATAGAGGTTCAGATTGTCTCCTATGAAGAATGTGGCAAATGTCCAATTAGAAACTTATGTGCTTTTTCCAGTAAGCCTTGTGGAAAGAAGCTCAGACTATATAGGATTACGAGGAACTTGGAGACCTAGGAACGTTGTAGCTTCTTCTTATGATATACAGCATCGTAATTATAATTGCTAGAATAATGAATACGGCTAGTAGGAAACAAACAATATTCATGTATTTTCCATATTGTTCTTTAGTCGAACTGGTATTCGTGCCAGTTTTATTGCTACTTTTTACTAGAGTACTAGGACTAATATTCGTGTAGTTAAGCTTGTTATAGGTGAGTAGGTCATGGAGTAGCTTTGAGTGGTACGATGATATTTTATAGCAGAATATTTTTTGGGCTATTTGAGACGCGTTTTCAGCCTTTAAGAAAAAGAGCTCTGAAAAAACGGGATCAGTTACATTTAGGATCTTGCTAATGCTAAGTAAGGCTGTAAATCTCGCATGGGAAATCAAATAACCTGGATTCGTACCAACGCTTATGATCCATAGGTTGAATGCTGTCTCAGAATATGAGAGAGATCTTATCGACTCAATGCAACTAAACAGATACCTTTTCTTTTCAAAGAGCATTTTAGCCATCTCATAACTTTGAAGAGAGTCTTCTAGGTACTCTGTAGAGTATCCTGACTCCTCTAGAACTGCTGAGGTATAAGATAATGTGCTTCTACACTCTGCTAAATATGTTTCAGCTATCCTTTTAATCAGTGAGAAATTATACCTTCCATTCCCCTGAGATATAAAGCTTACCCACATGGATGCTCTGTATGCTCCCCATTTTGACAAGCTAGCGTAATAAAGACTTTCATATACATCCACTTTCCATAATTTCTTCGCGAGATCAAGGCTTCTCAGCGAGTCTAAAGTGTTGTAGATGGCTCCGACGTATATAGATAGTTCAGTAACATTCTTGATGTAGTCGCTGACTCTTAATAGAAAGTTTAAAGTCGAGTTAATATATTCTTCAATATCCCTAATCGCATAGTCTATACTCTTTCCAGAGTAATACTGATAAACTAGTCTAATCCATTCTGTGTAAACTACCGAGTTAAAAGCTTGTTCATTTGCATAGTATGATTCTGAAGATTTCTTTGCAATGATGATAGCACGTAAGGAGTATTTCTTTAAAGTGTTTAGCAATCGTCTCTTCTCCTCCACATGAAGTGTAGATGCATTTATTTCCTTACTAACATTTACATAATACTCTTCAGCGATGGTAAGTATTTTATTTTTTTGTTTTTCTAATATTTTTTCAATATTTTTGCTTAATTTTACTTTTTTTATAGTATTGATCTGCACTTTATATCCGGTCATATACTCGATTGCTTCGTAAATATTTCGAATCTCTTTTATTAACATACCCCAGTTTTCCAGCGCATATTTTGTCATATTAATCTTTACGGGAACGACGTAGGTGAAAATGAACGGGCCTATCCTCTTTTCTCTTTTCTCATATTTAGTCACGATGCTTTGCCCGAATGGTATTAGGAAAATCTTTGCACCGAATTTGGCTGCGGCTTCTGACTTTTCAGGTATTCCTCCTACCGGGCCTACCGCTCCATCAGGATTAATCATACCTGTTGCTAAAACACTTCTATTTATAGGAATTCCGCTTAACGCTGAAAAGGTTACAACGGTCAGAGGTATCCCTGCGCTAGGTCCGCCAACTATTATAGCATTTGAAGAAACCTTATAATAGAAGTTATAGTTGAAGAAGTTTTTACCTAAAATCTCACAGGCAATACGGGCAGCGGTTAAAGCCGATGCTTGCATATCCTTCTCAGCCAGCGGTGAAGTAGAGATATATACTTCTCCTTGTCCCTTTGTAACTATAACGCTGATGTTTATGAGAACACCTCTATATAATTTTCCTTTACCAGTCACAGCTACGGCATAAATCCAATTATATCCTACTACATCTAACGGCTTGCCATATGATACAGGTATGAATATCGAAGTAACAAGAATTGCGATGGTAACGAATACCATTTTTCGCACGATGTTCACCTAGAGATATTTTTGCCTTCTAAAACCATAAAATTTTCTAAATACTTTAATAGTATTCCTGTATGGTCGCTTGGAGCAAGACTATAAATAATCGAATCATGCTACTGTAAAATCAGGACTTCAACGGTATCTCCATCTTCCAAAAACATTTTTTCTCTTAGATAACATGGGGCAATTACTTCCAGTATATTCTCAGGATGCTTTGTTTTCTCGATTAGAAGAACACCTCCATATTCTCTAATTTCATCTCTCATAATAAGTGCCTTATAACACTTTACCCTGCAGAAGCTTCTTCCACTTTTTTGAAATCCCTGAATGATGATACCGTTTCCCTGTTCTAATATCTTTTTCTTGAGGATAGCTTCTTCATCTAGTTTCAGATTTAATGTTCCTGGGTAAGGATAAAATCCTAGGGCTTTCCTGAATCCCTCTCTGTACTCACGAATGCTCATATAATATTTTCCTTCACCTAATCCCGTTGTTACAACGCCTTTAATCAGTATTGTCAGGTAGTCACTAAAGTATTTATTCAGCTCATTTCTAACGTTTAAAAGCTTAAGTAATCCTTTTTCTTTTATTCGGTAAAACTTATTTTGTCCGTCGGATATTTCTTCAATCAATCCATCCTTGATACACTGCGCAATCCATCGATTTAGTGTCCACGCAGAGATTCCTAAGTTCGAGGCTACATCCACCTTCTTAATTTTCCTAGGAGATTTGATGCAACCGAATCTCAATAGTTCGAGAAGCAAAGCTAACTTATCATGTTTTCTCATGTAGTAACCCAAAATATTCTTAGTCTAGTTTATAAAATTATTTTTTACTAACGCCGGGGCTGCTAACTTAGCCATCTCTTTATTGCTATTGCTTTAAGCATATCAAGTTCATCAGCTCCCTGCAGTAGCCTAGGAAGCCTCTTAAAGTTTAGATAGACCCTGGCATAGTTGTAGAAGTAGGCCCAAGCATATATGTGTTGTAAGGCTGAGGAAAGCAGCTTTTTAGGCGATGGGAAATAGCAGTCTATGCATGAGCCTATCCTTTATCGTCTCGATGAAGCGCTCAACATAGCTACGCATGCCTTCATGCATGACGCTGTGCCTAAGCCTTGTCCAGCCTGCTGCAAGCCTATATCATGGTGAATTGTCAGTTATTATATGTCTTGCTTCGCGGCGCCACAAGTTTGTGAACGAGTTATAAGCTACTAGCGCATTCCTGGTCTCTGTGAGCATCGATGCTAGCACTGTCCTATGCTCAGGCTCTATGGCAATTCATAGCCATACCTGTGTCTGCTAGTAA